>Ga0256824_10000023_pt1 | contig 61695 bp, 58 predicted proteins | sample CV67metaG_FD_191570 | JGI IMG/M metagenome (GOLD analysis project Ga0256824, IMG submission 191570) | Hydrothermal vent microbial communities from East Pacific Rise, Pacific Ocean - CV67 | ecosystem: Environmental > Aquatic > Marine > Hydrothermal vents | place: Pacific Ocean: East Pacific Rise...
ACAAAGAGTCGGGATTTGCAGCCATGTAGATGTTCTCATCTTCTATCTCAAAAGGTTCTATCAGGTCACTAAAAATAGAGCCAATACTTGAAAAGTTTTCTATATCCCAAAACATATAACTCTTCTGTGTTTTACTCTTATGTTTCTTGTTTGCTAGTTTGATTCGTTTTGAGATGTTAAAGTTAGAATGGGCTGAGTCATTTGTCATCTCTATAGAATTTTTGAGTTTTATGGCATCATCAGTCTTAAAACCTAGTATTTTTCCCATCTCTATATACAAATCAAGATTTTCTATCTCATCAATGGCTGAACCTTTTTGATAAGAGTTAAGACTTTTGATTTTATTTTGAGAAAAGACAATGTTTATACTCATCTTATCATGGTTTGCATAGGCCTGCTTGACTCTAAAAAAGAGATCTTTAGCATATTTATTCTCGGGAAGTTCTACACTTCCTCTGTACTTATACTCTATAGAGATTTTTTGCTTACTCATTAGAGTTTAAAAAATTCCATAGCTTCTGTTTGGTCATCATCTAAGTCATCTTTTTCAAAATCATCATCATTATCAAGTTTATCTTGAACAAATTTTTGACAATACTCAAACATAACCTTTCGTGACTCTTCATCATCTGCGATAAAGCCTAGTCCACTAAACTGATACTGTGGCTCTTCTTGTTCTATACAGAGAATAGTCCCTTCACATTTTTCTTCCATAAGTTCTACAAGTTCTCTATAGTTTACATTAAACTCTGTTGCTTGCCAACCTATCTCTTCTAGTTCTTTGTTAGCAAACTCTGCTACACCATCAGCAGTAGTGTCATCATATGATGAACGAGGTGTATTTATGCCTATAAGTTCTTGCCAATTTGAAAAAGCTTTTATAAGAACTCTCTCCTCATCTATAACAAGTTGATAGTTCTTTCCAAGCATACTCTCTAAAGAGGGAGTAGACTGAGGCATAAGAGCATTTGTAGGAGGTGGAGTATGCTTACCCTGATAGATGAAAATATCTTTATCCCCAAAAGGTTCGTGTTTAACTTCACCAGATATTGTAATCGCAAAAACTTTTGATGAGTTGATAGCTTGAAGTAAAGAAGCCTTATCAACAATGATTATTTCTTTAAATAGATTAAATTTTTTCATAAAATTTCCTTTATATTATCGACATTATAAAAGTTTTTGCTTTATTTTAGTATAATGCCGAAAATTACATTAAGCACAAAGCTTAAATTTATCAAGGAAGTACAAAATGGCATTAAATGTTTATTATGACAAAGACACAAATTTAGACCTAATCAAGAGCAAAACAGTTGCAATGATTGGTTTTGGTTCTCAGGGACATGCACACGCAGAAAACTTAAGAGATAGCGGTGTTACTGTTGTTGTTGGTTTACGTAAGGGTGGTTCTTCATGGGCTAAAGCTGAAGCTAAAGGCTTTGAAGTTTTAACAATCGCTGATGCAACTGCAAAAGCTGATGTTGTAATGATTCTTCTTCCAGATGAAAATCAAGCTGAGATTTATGCTGAGCAAATCGCTCCTAACCTTAAAGATGGTGCTACTATTGCATTTGGTCACGGTTTTAACATTCACTACGGTCGTGTTAATCCTGCTGCTAACATCAATGTTACTATGATTGCACCAAAAGCTCCAGGACATACAGTTCGTTCTGAGTTTGTTCGTGGTGGTGGTATTCCTGACCTTATCGCTGTTGGTCAAAACCCTTCAGGTAACACTAAAGAGTTAGCTCTTTCTTATGCATCTGCTATTGGTGGTGGTCGTACTGCTATCATCGAAACAACTTTCAAAGACGAAACTGAAACTGACCTTTTTGGTGAGCAAGCAGTACTTTGTGGTGGTGTAACTTCTCTAGTTCAAGCTGGATTTGAGACATTAACTGAAGCTGGATATGCTCCAGAGTTAGCTTACTTTGAGTGTCTTCACGAACTTAAACTAATCGTTGACTTAATGTTTGAGGGTGGTATCGCTGATATGAGATACTCTATCTCTAACACTGCTGAGTATGGTGACTATGTTTCTGGTAAACGTGTTATCAACGACGAGTCTAAGCAAGCTATGCGTGATATCCTTACTGAGATTCAAGATGGTCGTTTTGCAAAAGACTTCATTCTTGAAGGTCAAGCAGGTTACCCTCGTATGAACGCAGAGCGTACAAACGATCAAGAAAAACTAATCACTAAAACTGGTAATCAACTTCGTGAAATGATGCCATGGATTGGAAAGTCTAAAATCGTAAACCAAGATACTAACTAGTATTTTTAATTTCTTGCATCCATCTTTAAATGATGGGTGCAGTCACTTACTCACGTAAGCTCCTTTACCCAAACATTCAAACCTGAACACAATAAATCAAAAATCCTTCGTAGTATAAATCAGATTTCAAAATTTTTAAACTTCTTTCGTTATACTTCTTAAAAAAGAGAAACTTTGGCAAAAAGAATTTTTGTAACTGCAACAAACACTGACATCGGAAAAACATACACTACTGTTAAACTTCTCAAAGAGTATGCTTCTCGTGGTTTGAGGGTTGGGGTTATTAAGCCTATAGAGACAGGTGTTGTTGATGGTGTTTATCCTGATGGGGACTTGCTTTTGAGTCTTGTTAAAGAGTTAAACGCAGAGATGAGTGAGCTAGAGATTAGAGACATTGTTCCTATCTCTTACACACTTGGGGCTGCTCCATATATCGCATCTCGTGGTACTTCTTTTGACTTTACACTTGTAAACGCAGCTATTGATAAGCTAGAGAAACTATGTGATGTTCTTATCATAGAAGGGGCAGGGGGACTTTATGTTCCTGTTGATTCTAACTTTATGATGGTGGACTTGATAGCCTTTTTTAGTGCTACTCCTCTTCTTGTGACTCACTGCTCACTTGGCTGTATAAACGACACACTTCTTTCTCTTCAAGTTTTAAAAAATAAAGGGCTTGAGACTGTTTTTGCTTTTAACTGTAGAGAATCTGATAAGGATTTCGCTCAAGTGAGCCAGCCTTTTTTCACAAATAATGAGTATGACATCTTTAAAGTGGATGAAGACATTGACACTATCTGCGATGTCTTGTATAATCTCTAAATTAAACCGAGGGTAGAAAATGGCACACTTAATTCGTACAGATGATTTTAGTATAGAAGAGATAGAAGAGATTTTAAAAGATGCAAAAGAGTTCAGTGATGGACGATTTGATAGAGTTCTTCAAGACAAGATTATAATTACACTTTTTTTTGAAAATTCTACCCGCACAAAGTCTTCTTTTGAGATAGCTGCAAAACGTCTTGGTGCAGAGATGGTTCATCTCGATGTAGCCCAAAGCTCAACTAAAAAAGGTGAAACACTTGTCGATACAGCGATGAACCTTGACAGTATGGGACCTCATGCAATCATAGTTCGTCATCAAAACGCAGGTGTTCCAAAGATACTCTCAAACCATACAAATGCAAGTATCTTAAACGCAGGAGATGGTGCTCATGCTCATCCATCTCAAGCACTACTAGACCTCTACACTCTTAAAGAACACTTTGGAGATGTTAAGGGTAAGAAAATTGCCATTGTTGGAGATATCAAAAACTCTCGTGTTGCTAACTCAAACATAGAACTTCTGACTCGCTTTGGCATGGAAGTTATCTTAGTCGCTCCACCTCACTTTTTACCAAAAACGCAGCTCAGAACAACACACTTCTTAAATGAAATCGTTGATGAGGTAGATGCTATTATGAGTTTAAGAACGCAGACTGAGCGTCACTCTTCACAGTCGTATGCTTCACTCAAAGATTATGCGAGTGATTTTTGTATCACTGAGGAGCTTTTAGGAGATAGAGATATCATTCTTCTTCATCCTGGACCAGTACATAGAAACATAGATATCACAGATGGGCTACTTGATGATGCACGCTGTAAGGTTTTAGAGCAGGTGACAAACGGAGTAAACATTCGTATGGCAATTCTCAAGAAGCTTATAGCAGACTAACCTTATGAGCTTTTCTCTTTTAAATTCTCTTGGAAAAGAGAGAAAACCTTTTCTCTTCATTAGCGATTTTAAGGCACAAAAAGTAGAAGTTATTTTACTTGATGCGTTAGAGAGTTCAGATGTAGAGTATAAGATACAAAAGAACTATACTTCAAAAGAACATTCGCACAAGCTAGATTTGTCACCTATAGATTTTGATGATTATAAAAGAAAGTTTGATAAGGTGATAGAGAAGATAAAGTCCGGTGAAACTTATGTCCTTAACCTAACTCAAGCTACTCCTATTAAAACGCAGCTCTCACTTAAAGAGATATATAAGTTAGCAAACGCAGACTATAAGCTGCGTTTTAAAGATAAGTTTGTCTGTTTTTCTCCTGAGACTTTTATAAAGATTGACAAACAAAGAGTCCATACCTTCCCAATGAAAGGGACTATCGACGCAAGTGTTGTAAACGCAGCCCCAAAAATCCTTGGAGATAAAAAAGAGATGGCAGAGCATATCATGATAGTAGACCTACTACGAAATGACCTCTCTATAGTTGCAAGCGATGTTAAGGTTGAAGAGTTTAGATACATAACAGAGATAGAGGCAGGAGAGAAGAAACTTCTCCAAGTAAGCTCTCATATAAGTGGTTATATAGGGGAGAGTTGGCATGAGAAAATTGGTGATATTTTAGAGAAGCTGTTACCAGCAGGTAGTATCAGCGGGGCACCAAAAAAGAGTACGATAGAGATTATCCAGAGTATTGAAGGGTATGAGCGAGATTACTTTAGTGGTGTCTTTGGTGTGTACGATGGCGAGAGTTTAGATAGTGGAGTTATGATTCGTTTTATAGAAAAAAATGAGACAGGATACACTTATAAAAGTGGTGGAGGAATTACTCTAGATAGTGAGGTGAATTTAGAGTATAATGAACTTCAAGAAAAGATATATTTACCTTAAAAGAGAGTTTATGTTTATAGAAAAGTTTTTTACAAGTTCATGGAAATTTACTGAAGAAGAAAATGATTTAAGAAGTAAGTTTCAGATGATTAACATGGCGATAGTTCTCTCAACTATCTCTCTGACATATGCGATAATAAGTAACTATATACGTGTAGACTTATCTGTGATTCCTTTTGAAATAGGTGCACTTGTTATAAATGTTGTACTCTTTTTTATGCTTAGAATCTGTAGAGACTCGTTTAGATATGTATCAATTATAGAAACAGTTATGTTTAGTCTGTTGTTTTTATTTTTGATATACACGACAGAACCTGAGACTCTTAAACATACTTGGCTCTTTACATATCCTATTATTTTACTCTATTTCCAAAATGACAAGAGTGCTATTTACTGGGTTTGTTTGATGATTTTTTTACTCCTAATCGCTCCTTTTCAGCCTTTTATAGATATTGCATACTCTTTTTATCAACTCTCGTATCTCTCTTTTGTATTAGTTATTATCAGTATTATTATTTATTTTTATCAGAAGAAAATGAATGAGGCACGTTTACTAATCATGCAACAAGAAAAGATACTTTCAACACAGTCCAAACACGCTGTTATGGGAGAAATGATAAGTATGATTGCACACCAGTGGCGACAACCACTCTCAAGTGTAACTCTTAATATCTCCAACCTCCAAGTCAAAAGATTACTAGGCGAAGAGTATGATGAAGAGGAGTTAAGTACTGCTCTTGATAATATGAGTGATACAGTAGTATACCTCTCTGAGACTATAGACGACTTTCAAACTTTCTTTAGCCCAAATCGAGAGACTTCAAACATCTTAGCTGCGGAAGTTGTACATAAGGCAGTTAACTTTACATCATTAAGAACTGAACATACAGATATCAAAGTTGTTGTTGAGGATCAAGAGATAATACTTATAGAGACATATGTGAATGAAGTCGTTCAAGTGATTTTAAACATACTCAATAACTCACTTGATGAACTTATAGATAAGAGGATACAACAAGCTCTTATTCTAATAAGATTTGAGAACCAAAGAGATAGTGTGAAAATATCTATTACAGATAATGGGACTGGAATAAAAGAAGAAGATATCCATGATATATTTGAACCTTATTACAGTACTAAAGGTAAAAATGGAACAGGCCTTGGGCTTTATATGTCACAAATGATTATGCAGAAGCAATTCGGCACAAAAATAGAGGTGAGTAGTTCTAAAAATGGTTCTACCTTCGCTATAATAGTACCAAAAAAGTTAGCTTAGGAGTTAGAATGTATATAGAGGATTTAAAGTTTTCATTATGGGCAGATTTCATAGAGAGAGATTATCTTGATAATGAGTTTAAAGAGTTAATAGCGAAGGGTATTATAAATGGTGCTACTTCAAATCCAGCTATCTTTAAAAATGCTATTTTAAGTTCTCCTGCTTATAAAACGCAGCTAGATGCACTTGGAAATATTTCTCCAAAAGAGAAGTATGAAGCAGTAGCAATCTACGATATCTCTAAGGCAGCTGATATACTAAGACCACTGTATGATAAGGGTGATAGTGGATATGTAAGTATAGAAGTTGATCCACTTCTTTGTGATGATTCTAAGGCAACTATTGCTGAGGGTAAAAGACTTTTTAAAAGTATACAGAGACCAAATGTGATGATAAAAGTTCCTGCAACAGAGGCAGGATATGAAGCTATGGAAGAGCTTACAGCTAGTGGAATCCCTGTAAACGCAACGCTTATCTTTAAAAAAGAGCAGGCTATTGCCTGTGCCAATGCATTTAAACGTGGAACATATAGAAACAATAGAGTAGTAGATACGGTCATCAGTATTTTTGTATCACGTATTGACCGTGCACTTGATGACAAACTTGCTGAGGCTGGAGTTGAGGTAGCACTAAGTGGTATTTATAATAGTGCTGATATTTATACAACGATAGAGCAGATGAGTGTTAAGGGTTGTCGTGCACTTTTTGCGAGTACAGGAGTAAAAGGAGATGGACTTCCTTCTCACTACTACATAGAAAAACTACTCGCTTACAACAGTGTAAATACAGCACCTGTTGATACCATTTTAGCCTTTGATGCAAACAGAAGTACAAACGCAGCACTTCCAATAAAAAAAGAGATTATTGATGCCCATTTTCTTAAAGTAAAAGAGTGTGGCATAAACTTTGATGAGGTTCTTGATGGGCAAATAGAAGACGGACTTGTCGCATTTAAAGATGCATTTAGAGATATCTTGGAGGCATTATGAATACAGAAGTAGATGTAAGCAAGCTCACATTTGAGCAACTTAAAAAAGTAAGAGTTCATCTTAAAAAGATGATTGAAGTTGGGGGAAGTGACCTCCATATAAAAGCGAACTCAGTGATGCGTGCTCGTATTAATGGAAATATAGTACAGTTTTCAGGAGGTATCTTCTCAAAAGAAGATGCACTTACATTTGCTAAAGAGTTACTCAAAGGAAGATTTGGAGAGTTTGTTGAGCAAAAAGAGCTGGATTTAGTCTATCCCTTTGATGAGTACAATCGTTTTCGTGTAAATATCTTCTTTCAGATGGATGGTGTTTCAGCAGTATTTCGTGTTATTCCTGTAAAAATCCCATCTTTTGATGAACTACATCTTCCAGATATTGTAAGAGGTTTTGCCAAAAAGGATAGAGGTCTTGTACTTGTAACGGGAGTAACTGGTTCAGGAAAGTCAACAACACTTGCAGCACTTATCAATGAGATAAATGTTACAAAAAAACAGCATATTATTACTATTGAAGATCCTATTGAGTTTGTTCATAAAGATAGAGGTTGTATTATCAACCAACGTTCTGTTGGACAAGATACTCTCTCCTTTGGTACGGCTCTTCGTGCAGCTCTTCGTGAAGATCCAGATATCATTTTGGTTGGAGAAATGCGTGATAAAGAGACGATTAACTTGGCTCTTCATGCAGCAGATACAGGTCACTTGGTTTTCTCAACGCTACACACAGTTGATGCCAAGGAGACTATTAACCGTATCATCGCTCAGTTTCCAACTGAGGAGCAAAACAGAGTGAGAATCTCAGTTGCTGGAGTTCTTCAAGGTGTTATCTCTCAACGTCTTGTTCCTACAGTAGATGGTGGACGTCGTGCTGCTATGGAAGTGCTTGTTAGAACACCAACAATAGAAAAACTTATCATGGAAAACCGTGATTATGAAATTCGTGATGCGATAGAAGCTGGAAAAGAGCACTATAAGTCTCAAAGTTTTGATCAATCAATCCTTGACTTGTATAATGATGGCATTATTTCAAAAGAACAGGCTCTCAAAAATGCAACATCTGCTTCAGATTTACAACTTAAAATGAGTGGTCTCTCAAGTGGAGAGATAAATAATGATACCACGAGTAAACATGAAACAGCAAATAGGACACACGATGATGATATCTTTGACTTAAAGTAAGTTTTAATCATTTAACGGGTATAATTGCGACCATTTTAAAACACAAGGAATTAATATGTTAGAAGGTATAGTTAGAGAGAGTATTGGTAAGAAGGGTACAAAAGCACTTCGCCGTGATGGTTATCTAATTGCGAATATTTATGGAAAAGGTTTAGAAAACATTAATGCTGCATTCAAAATGAATGAGTATATCCGTACAGTTCGTAATAAAGAGACTTTAGCATTCCCAGTAACAGTTGCTGGTAAAGAATTAAACGTAGTTGTTCAATCTTACGAGTCACAAGCAGTTACAGGTAATCTTTTACATGTTGATTTAATGGTAGCACAACCAGGTATTGTTAGTCACTACCATGTACCAGTTTTTACAGAAGGTGAAGCAATAGGTCAAAAAAATAAAGGTCTTGTTCACATCGCTAAAACACGTGTACGTGTTAAAGCAGCAATTGAAAATGTTCCTAACAATATCGTTGTTGATATTACACCAATGGACATTGGAGCTTCTATGCTTATCCGTGATTTAGCAGCAATTGAAAACGTAACTTTCACAGATTCTGATCGTGTATCTGTACTAAGTATCATCAAAGCGAAATAATCATGCTTATAGTCGGACTAGGAAATCCTGGTGCCGATTATGAAAACACACGCCATAATATCGGTTTTATGGTTATAGATAAACTTATTAAAAAGTTCTCTGCACGTGATGTCACTTCCTCTTCATTCTTAGGTGAATGTTATAAATTTCAAAATCATTTTTTATTAAAACCACTTACATTTATGAACCTTTCTGGCGATTCTGTTATAAAAGTTAAAAACTTTTACAAGAGCGAAAAAGTAGTTGTAATACATGATGATTTAGACCTACCATTTGGTAGCCTGCGTTTTAAAGAGGGTGGTGGTCATGGTGGACATAATGGACTAAAGTCTATAGACTCTAAGATAACAAGAGAGTATATAAGAGTCCGTATAGGTATAGGTAAACCAGAGCATAAAGGTGAGGTTGCATCTTATGTTCTCTCTGCGTTTAGTACCACTCAGAGTGAGCACCTAGACTTTTTGGTAGATAAGGCGAGTGAGGCAGTTGAGTTTATGCTTAGTAACTCCATGGAAGATACAAGTTCTCGTTACGCGATGAAAGGCTCTTTATGTTAGCTTTTAAGTACATTTCTCTTCACTACTTAAAATACTTTTTTATTATTCTTAGCGCCTTAGTGATTTTTATGGTTGGTTTTGACTATATGTCAAGCACTAGTGCCCTAGCAAACTCAGCGAACCTTCTACTTATTTATCTTGTTTATAAATCATTTTTTGCAATAGATATGTTGCTTCCACTCTCCTTGGTCTTCGCAATGATAAGTACAAAAATCTTTCTTATCCGTTCAAATGCACTTGTCTCTTTCTTCTCTCTAGGCTACTCGCGTGTTGATGTTTTAAAGCCTTTTGTTGTGGTCTCAACGGTGATAATAATACTTTTTATCTCACTGCACTCTTGGTCAAGTTTCGCTCGTGCCTCAGAATTTGCGAACAATATTAGGAAAAATTCCCAATATCTAAGTCCAACTCGTGACCTCTTTTTTACTTATAAGGGACAGTATGTATACTTCTCAAAAATGCTTCCTCTTCAAGAAAAAGCAGAAGGAATACGGGTTTTTACTATTAACAATAACTCTTTAAAAGAGGTTTTAATAGCTACAGAAGCGACATATAGAGATGGATACTGGAGAATTAAACAAGCAAATATAGTTGTAAAACCTGATGATTTGAGCTTCTCATCTACAGGTATGAGACTCAATGAAGTAGAGGACTTGGAGATACTCAAGGGCTTTAGACCAAAGATTCTTGACCAAGTTTATGAGGGAAAAGTTAACTTTACTATTGGCGATGCCTTTGATGCAATCGTACTTTTAAATGAACAAGGTATAAATACAAGCTCTATAAAAGGTGCTCTGTATAGAATCTTTATCTATCCATTTTTTGTTCCTTGTTTGATTGTTATTATCTTTTTCTTTGTGCCTATGAGTGTAAGGTTCTTAAATGTTTCTCTTTTTAGCTTTGGAGCGATACTTTCAACACTCTTAATTTGGGGTTTATTGTTTATGTTTACAGAACTCTCAAACAACAAAACTATACCAAGTGAAGTAGGTGTTATAGCCCCTGTTTTACTACTCTTTATGATAGCTATTAGGCAGTGGCGAAAGTATAGACTAGCCACCTCTTAGATACTTATAAGCACTTTTTAGATAAAATCATTAAAAAAAGAATTTGGAAATTTTAATGATTGATTTTAAAGCCTTAGCCAACGAATACAAAACTCCCCTTTATGTTTATAATTTTGACTATATGTCAGCACGTTACGAAGAACTTAAGACTGCGTTTAAGGGTAGAAAATCTATCATCGCTTATGCAGTAAAAGCAAACTCAAACCTTAGTGTAGTAAAACATTTTGCAAAGATGGGAAGTGGAGCTGATTGTGTTTCAATCGGTGAAGTAAGACGTGCTTTTCTTGCAGGTATCCCCGCTTATAAGATTATATTTTCAGGTGTTGGAAAAACTGACTCTGAGATTCGTGAAGCGATAGAGAAAGAGATTTTGTATATCAATGTTGAGAGTGCAGCAGAGCTAGAACGTGTAGAAATGATGGCAAAAGAACTAGGAAAAGTTTCACGTATTAGTGTGAGAGTTAACCCAAATATTGACCCAAAAACGCACCCTTACATCTCAACAGGTCTCCATGACAATAAGTTTGGAGTTGACTTAGGAACTGCAAAACGTATGTACATCATGGCAAATAACTCTGAGTTTTTAGACCCTGTAGGAATCCACTTTCACATAGGTTCACAACTTACAGAACTACAGCCTATTCGTGAATCTGCTGAGATTGTTGCTGACTTAGTGCGTTCTTTATCGGGTATCAAGATAGAGCTAAAGTTTTTTGATATTGGTGGTGGTTTAGGCATCAAGTACAATGATGAGACGACTATAGAACCTTATGAGTATGCACAGGCTATACTGGGAACTCTTAATGCCCTTGATTTGACTATTCTTTGTGAACCAGGACGCTTTTTAACTGCAAACGCAGGCTACTTTATCTCTAAAGTTTTATATGAAAAACAAAATGGCAAGAAAAAATTTGTAGTTATTGATGGTGCTATGAATGACCTTCTACGTCCTGCACTTTATGGTGCTTATCACAAGATAGAAGCTATTACAGAAGCGACTGGTGAGTGTCGTCCTGTAGATATCGTAGGTCCAGTTTGTGAGAGTGGAGACTTTTTTGCAAAAGATTACCCACTTCCAGAGTTAGCACATAATGACTTAGTAGTTGTACATAGTGCCGGTGCTTATGGTTTTGGTATGGGAAGTAACTACAATACTCGTGGACGTAGTGCAGAAGTAGCACTTGAAGATGGTAAGGCTAGACTTATCCGTAGACGTGAGACTTTTGAAGATTTAATTGCTCTTGAGCAAGAGTTTTTACAGGAGTAAGATTTGTACTTCATAGATGTTCAAGGAACTTTGATAAGTGATGAAGATAAGTCACCTATTAGAGGGAGTATAGAGTTTATTGATGCTTTAAACGCAGCGAACACACCCTATATGGTTGTTACAAATAACACAAAAAAGTCTTCAAAAGAGTTTCACAAATTTTTAAGTTCACTTGGATTTAACTTTAGTTTTGAGAAATATCTTGATCCCCTTATGTTACTAGAGAGTAGAGTCTCTAAAGAGGCTGTTGCAGCTTATGGAGCGCCTGCGTTTTTAGAGACACTACAGGCTATGGGATATACTCTTGAGTATACAAACCCACAAACAGTTTTAGTGGCGATCAAAGAGGACTTTAGTTCTGATGAGTATGCTCAGATGATAGACTTTTTACTGAGTGGTGCAAAACTTGTTGGGATGCATGAGACTTCAATCTATGCAAAAAACTCTAAGCGTTATCCTGGTGTTGGAGCTATTTTAAAGATGCTAGAGTTTGCAACTAGCGTGAGTTATGATGTAGTGGGTAAACCAAGCACTGCGTTTTATGAAGAAGCACTTTTGAGACTTACTTCGCAAAATTCCAAGGCTGCATTTGAGAATATCACTATGATAAGTGATGATGTTAAGGGAGACCTTGGTGGTGCAAAAGAGCTTGGAATTGAAACGATTTTTGTTACAAGTGGGAAGTATAGAAGTGAAGCTGAAATCGTGCCATTTTTAGAAGAAAATTTAAAACCAGATTTTGTATATGCAGATATGCAAGAGATATTGGAGAGATTATGAGTAGTAAATATGTAACATTAGATGATTGTAGAGATGCGATAGATTCGATTGACAATGAAATGCTAAAGCTTTTAAACAAGCGTATGAGTGTTGTTCAAAGAGTAGGTGAAATCAAACACGATTCAGGTGGAGCAATCTATAGACCTGAGCGTGAAAAAGCAATCATAAATCGTTTAACAGGGCTTAGCGATGGACTTCTCAATGCAAGTGCTATTGAAGCAATTTACCTAGAAGTGTTTGCTGTTTCTCGTAACCTAGAACTTCCAGAACGTATCGCTTACCTTGGTCCAGAGGGAAGTTTTACTCATCAAGCAGCAGAGAGCCGTTTTGGTGCGATGAGTGATTATCTCTCATTAAACTCTATAGAAACAGTCTTTAGAACACTCGAGGCTAAGCGTGCTAAGTTTGGTGTTGTCCCTATTGAAAACTCTCGTGATGGTATCGTAGGTGAGACTCTTGACTTACTTGCTAAGTCATCTGTGAAGATAGTTGCTGAACTTTATATGCCTATTCATGTCTCTTTTGCAACAAAGGCTCAAAAGATAGAAGATATAACAAAAATCTACTCAAAAGATAAGGGTTTTGGTCAAACTCGAGAATTTTTAAGTGAGCATGGTTTTAATGATATAGAACTTATTCCAGTAGAATCAACTGCTAAGGCTGCTATCTTAGCAGCCCAAGATGAGACTGCTGCTGCAATCTGTTCTCATATAGCTGCAAAACTGTATGGTGTGCCTACAATGTTTGAAAACATTGAAGATGAGCATGATAATGCTACACGTTTTGTCATACTAAGTGATTTTAAAAATGCTATCAGTGGAGACGATAAAACTTCTATATTAGTACGTCTTTGTGATGCAGTTGAAGCGGGTGCTTTAGTACACTTCTTACATGACTTCGATAAAGAGAAGATAAATCTTTCTAAGATTGAATCTCGTCCTTCAAAAGATAAGGATGGTGGTTTTGACTACTGGTTTTATATAGATTTCTTTGGTCACATTGATGAAGAAAAAATCCAAAACGTACTGAAAAAACATGAGGGCGAGGTTACATGGCTTGGTTCTTATGTAAAGGGAGAGGACTAGATAGTGAATTTTAATAAAAAATTAGAAAATATAAAAATATATGAGGCTGGAAAGCCAATCGAACTAGTTGTTCGTGAGTTTGGTATAAAACCAGAAGAGATAGTGAAACTAGCTTCAAATGAAAATCCTTATGGATGTTCACTCAAGGTACAAAACGCAGTCAGTTCGATAGTGGCTAATATGGCTCTTTACCCTGATGACAGTATGACAAAGCTCAAGTTGGCACTCAGCACACGCTTTGACATAGAAGATGAAAATCTTATCATAGGAAGTGGTAGTGACCAAGTGATAGAGTTTATTATGCATGCTAAAGCAAATGCTTCTTCAAAGATTTTGATGAATAGTGTTACTTTCGCTATGTATGAGATTTATGCTAAACATATCGGGGCAGAGGTTATTAGAACTGCTAGTCAAGAGCATGATTTAGATGAGTTTTATGAGCTTTACAAGGCAGAAAAACCTGATGTGATTTTCCTTTGTACTCCAAATAATCCAACTGGAGATGCACTCAACGCAGAGGCAATGATGGAGTTTATCTCTAAGATAGACAATAACACATTGGTTGTAGTTGATGGTGCTTATATGGAGTATGCTGCGTTTAAAGATTCTTCAAAGGCAGTAGAACCAAAAGAGTTGATAGAGAAGTTTGAAAATGTAATCTATTTAGGAACATTTTCAAAGGCTTATGGACTTGGTGGTATGCGTGTAGGTTATGGTATTGCAGATGCAAAAATCATTAAAGAGCTCTATAAATTACGACCTCCATTTAATATTACTACATTGACATTAGAAGCGGCTAGTGTCGCTACACAAGATGAAGAATTTGTTAATAATTGTATCTCTTTAAACTTCCAAGAGATGAATCGTTATAAAGGGTTTGCAAATGTGCAAAAAATAGATATAATTGAGAGTTATACAAATTTTGTAACATTATGCTTAAACGCAGAGCAGAACTCGACTATTTTAGCAGATAAACTGCTACGAAAAGGGATGATAGTTAGAGATTTAAGTGGTTATGGTATGAATGCTATTCGTGTAACAGTTGGAAAGCCAGAGCAAAACAGCCGTTTCTTTGAGCTTGCAACAGAATTATTATAAATTTAAGATGGAAAACTAATGGATTTTAAGATACTTTTTTCACAACTTGTTGTTCTGTATACGAAGCTAACTAAGCAGCAAAAGATTATTATTGCAGCGGCTATTATCGGTATAGTTGGTTTTTTGATATTTTTAGTAGTCTATACAGCTCAAAAAAATGAAAATAGTAAGTATGAAATCCTTTTTGGTTCTCTTAGCTCTTCTGATGCAGCTAAGGTTGTTGCACAGTTAGAAAAAGACAATATCCCTTACCAACTCGAAGAGAACAACATTATCAAAGTATCTAAAAATGTTGTATATAAGCAGAGAATCTCAATGGCATCTTTAGGTATTCCTAAAGATAGTGGTGTAGGTTTTGAACTTTTTGATACTCAAGAGTTTGGTGCTACATCTTTTGACCAGAAGATAAAACTTCTTCGTGCCCTAGAGGGTGAACTCTCAAGAACTATTAATGCACTTCGTCCTATAGAGAGTGCTAGTGTAAGTTTAGCTCTTCCAAAAGAGACACTTTTCGTCTCTAAAGAGGTTTCTCCTACAGCCTCTGTAATGGTAGAGATACAAGAGGGAAGAAGACTCTCAAGCAAGCAGATAAGAGGAATAAAAAACCTTGTTGCCTCAGCTGTTCCAAAATTAACATCTGCAAACGTTATGCTTGTAAGTGCTGATGGTGAAACTCTTGGCGATGAGGATGAGATGGCTCAGATGGGAGAGCTTTCGGCTGTACAACAGAGATATAAGATTAAAGAAGAGAAAAAACGTCAAGCTAAAATCATGAGTGTAATCGCTCCTTTTGTTGGTGGTGATAAAAAAGTAGTCGCACAGGTAACTATAGAGTTTGACTTCTCAGTAAAAAACTCTACAAGCGAGACTTATGACCCTGAAAATGTTGTAAGAAGTGAGCAGGTGAGTGAAGAGAAACGTGAGGGTGGTTCACCAGAACAAGTAGGTGGAGTACCAGGAACAGTTAGCAACATAGGACCAGTAAAAGGTTTACAAAGTACACAAACACATGAATCATATGAGAAAAACAGTGGAACAACAAACTATGAGGTTGGAAAAACTGTAAGCACTACAAAGAGTCAGTTTGCACGTATAAAGCGTATAACGGCAGCAGTTGTTGTTGATGGAAAGTATAAGGTTAAACTAGATGAAGCAGGTGAGCCTAGTGATGACTTGGAGTATGTAGCACTTGGTGAGTCTGATTTAAGTGCACTTAGCTCTTTAGCTAGTCGTTCAATAGGAATCGATGAAGATAGAGGTGACCAGATAAGTGTTGTAAACCTACAGTTTGAGAGAAGTAAGACCCAGCCTGGTCAAGATGGTGTTTCACAAGCCTTAGAGTTTTCTCAAGTTTACTTAGCTCCTTTCTCTGGTGCGTTTAAGTACCTTTTTGTTCTTATACTTCTTCTTGTTTTATACAAGAAAGTTATCTCTCCATTTGCAGATAGAATGCTTGAGGTTTCAAAAGAGGAAGAAGAACTTTCTAAACCTATCTTGAGTATAGATGATGATGAAGATGATGATTTAGTTGAAAAAGTACAAGCGATGCGCAAAAAAGTTGAAGATCAACTTGGTGTTGGTGAAGGTTTCAATGAAGATGAACTCAAGTATGAGGTTATTCTTGATAAGGTAAGAAACATGGCAGAAGATGCTCCTGAAGATATCGCTTCTCTTCTTCAAGCACTACTTAGTGAAGAAGCTGAGGGTATTCCCCCTAAACAAGAAAAAGGCTAAAAATGGTAACTTTAAATGTTCAGCAACAAGCTATATATGATGAGATGGGTATGGCAGAGAAAATTGCCATATTGCTTCTTCAGCTTGGAGAAGATACAACAGCTGGTATCTTCTCAGCGATGGATGTTGAGTCAATTACCTCAGTATCAAAATATATTGCTACAAACACAACAGTAGATAGAGCCGTTGCTACGGTGATTTTAGAAGAGTTTCATGCAATCTTTCAGTCAGGACAGTATCTTACAGCTGGTGGTATGGAGTATGCAAGAGAGTTACTTTACCGTACACTAGGCGCAGATGATGCTAAAAAAGTTTTAGAAAAACTTAGTAAAAATATGCAAAATACACAAAACTTTGCATATCTTTCAAAAATCAAACCACAACAGCTTTCAGACTTTATTCAACATGAGCATCCACAAACTATTGCTCTTATACTTGCACATATGGATGCAACTGAAGCAGCAGATACACTTCAGTTTTTCCCTGATGAACTTAGAAGTGAAGTTGCTATGCGTATGGCAAAACTTGGAGATATATCTCCTTCAGTTATCAAACGTGTTTCAGCTGTTTTAGAGTCAAAACTAGAGTCTCTTGCTTCTTATAAGGTTGAGGTTGGTGGACCTCGTGCTGTGGCGGATGTCTTCAATCGTCTTGGTGCAAAAAGTGCTAAATCAACTCTTTCAAACATAGAGCAGGTTGATGAAGAGTTAGCAACTCTTATCAAAGAGATGATGTTTACATTTGAAGATATGGTAAGTCTCGATAAAATAGCTATCACTGAAACACTTAAGGCTGTTGATAAAGCAGAGCTTATGCTTGCATTGAAATCTTCACCAGAAGAGTTAAAAGAGAAGTTCTTCTCAGCAATGAGTGAACGTGCTCGTGAAGCCTTTGAAGAGGAGATGCAGTTCCTTGGTGCAGTTAAAATGAAAGACGTTGAAACATCTCAAAGAAAAATTGTTGAAGTTGTGAATGGTCTTGCCGAATCTGGAGTTATTCAGATGGGTTCAACCGAAGAGATGATAGACTAAGACTATGGCAAAAGTAATTTCAAATAATAAACTTCAAGAACACAATATTGATAAGTATAATTTTAAAGTTATAGCTCTTGCGCCTTCTTCGGATACGAATGAAAATAAAGATCATGATATTAGCTATACAGAATCAGAAAACCCAAGAGCAAGAATAACTGATGTGGACTCTAGTGCACTGAGTAGTAGTTCAAAAGAGTCTCTTATAGAATCTTTGATGCAAAAAACAGATGAGATGTCTTCAAACTTTATCAAACTACAGATGAAGTTAGAGAGTAAGGAAGAGGAGTATGTTCTATCACTAGCAAAGGCAAAAGAAGAAGCTTTTGCAGAGGGGATGGAAGCTGGACATGCCAAAGCACTAAAAGATGCAACAGCGCAAGCGAACAATTCAAGTAATCTTTTCTCAGACTCTGTTGTAAAACTAGAAGCGAGTGCTAAAGAGTTTGAATCTGCCTTAGAAGGGATAAAAAAGGAACTTATATTAGCAGCCTTAGATATCTCTAAAGAGGTCATCAAAGTAGAGTTGAGTGAGAACTCAAATGCAGTTGCAAAACTGCTAAGTGATGAACTCTTAAAAGAGTTACAGTCAGCTTCAAAAGTAACACTTAAAGTAAACCCAAAAAATCATGGAGTGGTTTCCGAACATGTTGGAAAACTAGAACATGTAGATATACTTTCTGAGAGTGCAATTAGTGAAGGTGGAGTTATAGTTATCAGCGATGCTGGAAATATAGACTCTCAGATAGAGAAAAGATTCCAAAGAGTAAAAAGAGCTGCATTAAGCGAGTAAAAAAATTAAAGAAATTGATATGAATATAAAAAATAAAAATGTAAAAGAACTCGAAGTAGTTTGTCAAAATATTAGAGAAGAAATCTTAAGAGTTGTGAGTAAAAATGGTGGACACTTAAGCTCAACACTGGGTGCTACAGAGTTGATTGTAGCGATGCACAAGGTGTTTGATTCTAAAAAAGATCCTTTCATCTTTGATGTTAGCCATCAATCTTATGCTCATAAGCTCCTTACTGGACGATGGGAAGAGTTTGATACTCTGCGTCAGTTTAATGGTCTATGTGGCTATACAAAACCTTCTGAAAGTGATGATGACTACTTTGTTGCAGGGCATAGTTCTACTTCTATCTCATTAGGTGTTGGTGCTGCAAAAGCTATCGATATTAAAGGTGAGCAAGAAGAGCGTATCCCTGTTGTAATGATAGGTGATGGCTCTATGACTGCGGGAATGGTTTATGAGGCTCTTAATGAGTTAGGCGATAGAAAGTATCCAATGATTATCATCCTTAATGACAATGAGATGAGTATTGCTAAGCCTATTGGTGCGATTAGTCGTATGCTAAGTTCTGCAATGGCATCTCCTTTTTATCAGAGTTTTAAAAGAACAACTGAGAGTTTTGTAGATAATTTCGGTGAGGGTGCTCACTATATCGCAAAACGCATGGAAGAGGGGCTTAAGCTTATTACTCCGGGCATTATGTTTGAAGAGATGGGGATTAACTATATCGGTCCTATCGATGGGCACAATTTAGAGCAGTTAGTAGAGATTATGCAGACAGCTAGAAAACTAAATCGTCCTGTTATCATTCACTGTCAAACTACCAAGGGTAAGGGTTATGATATTGCCGAAGGTAAAGAAGAGAAGTGGCATGGTGTTGGTCCTTTTGATTTAAGTGATGGAAAAAGCTCTAAAAAAAGTTCAACAAAAAGTGCTACTCAAATCTACACAGAGGCGCTACTTTCTCTTGCTGATAAAAATGAGAAGATTGTAGGAGCTACTGCGGCAATGCCGAGTGGAACAGGTCTAAGTGAACTACTTGAGAAGTATCCAAATAGATTTTGGGATGTTGCCATAGCAGAACAACATGCTGTAACATCTATGAGTGCTTTAGCAAAAGAGGGCTTTAAACCTTTTTGTACTATCTACTCAACATTTTTACAACGTGGATTTGACCAAGTTATTCATGATACTTGTTTGATGGATTTACCAGTTGTATTTGCACTTGACCGTGCTGGAATAGTGGGAGAAGACGGAGAGACCCATCAGGGTGTTTTCGATATATCTTTTTTACGTGCTATTCCAAATATGACTCTCTTTGCTCCTCGTGATGAGCAAAGTTTTCATCAGGCAATGGCTTTTGCAAGTGAGTATGAACATCCTTGTTCTCTTCGCTATCCAAGAGGTTCATTTACTCCGACGAAGCTTCCAGAGTCGGCTGCGTTTAGCTTGGCAAAGTCGCAGTTACTACATTCAACTAAGAGTGATACTCTTTTTATAGGATATGGTAATGGTGTTGGTCGTGCTTATGAGACATCACTTTTAATGCAAGAAGATGTAAGTATCTTAGACCTGCGTTTTGTGAAACCACTTGATGAAGATATGCTTCGTAATATGGCACAAAAACATAAAAAATGGTTTGTATTTTCTGATAGTTCAAAGATGGGTGGCGTTGGTTCAGCACTTTTAGAATTTTTGGCAAAAGAGAAGATTTTAGATGTATGTGTGACTTCATTTGAGTATGAAGATGAGTTTATTACTCATGGAAATACAAAACTCGTCGAAGAGTCATTAGGACTCTTACCTGAGCAACTAGCCAAGCGTGTCGTAGACGCAGGCTAGTTTGAAACTTTATATTACTTTGAATTTTAGCACTTTAGGAGAATAAATTGCTATAAATGTTTACTCTGTGTCAGCTTAACTTAGCTCTTCATAAACGCAGAGGTCCTCTTGGATACTAGATTTTTATCTCTTCATATGTATCGCTATTTTCTATTACTCTTGTCTCATACCTCTCCTTGGGATAGTAAATTTACTCTTATGAGTTTAAAAAGTCAGAGATAATCACCCTAGCTTCTTTCTTATCTATATCAGAGTGTCTCATCTGAAGGACTCGCATAATAGGGCAGAGCAGTTGGGAAGATTTTCCTTTGGCTCCAAACTCATTATATATATTTTTTGTTTCTGCTTTGATTTGAATCTTAGACATTCTGTTCCTTTAGTTGATAACCATTCTTAATAAGAAGTATAGTAGATAGAATCTTAAATTCTTATTAATTATGATATTTATTATCAATAAGACTTGAGTTTGTTTTAATGAGTATTTCTATAAGATGTTCCTTCAAATAATTAAAAGGTAAATGATGAAGATATTTGGACTCTTATTAACAGCAACTCTATTGCTCTTTAGCTCTGAGTATAAAGACTATACGGCTGCGTTTTTAAAGAATAAGGCTGCGTTTGAGCAGAGTAAGTATAAACAAGAACAGAGCTTTTTAGAGTATAAAACACGAGAAGATGAGGCTTATAGCCTATATATAAAAAAGATAGAGAAGTTTTGGGCTAAGCCTAAACTCTCTACACAAAAAAAGTGGGTCTCTTACTCAAAAGACTCTAAGTCTCGTTCTTTAGTAGATTTTGAAAAAAATATACTTGAAATACAAGTTATAGCCCCAAATCTAAAAGAGGCACAAAAGCTCTTACAAAAAAGACTTAGCTATGTAGTGAGTAAAAATACTCAAGAGGTTATCCAAACAGACCCACTCCAAAAAGAGATAGCAAAAATAGAAGTAGATACTAATGTAGTAGACGCGAAGATAGACTCAAAACCAATACTCTCTACCGTGCTCTTTACAAAAAAACCAACTCAAAACCAACTCATAAAATACACAGAAAAAACAGTCAAAAAGAGTAAGATAAGTATCAAAAAGTCAAAGTTTGGTGATGAGAATATTTATAAACTCACCCTTTCTCTTCCAAAAGATACAACACTTAAACGCTCAAAGGTATATGAAGCAGAGATTCTAAAATATGCAAAGAAATTTAATCTCCCAGCCTCTTTAGTCTTTGCAATAACACAAACAGAGAGTGACTTTAACCCTTTCGCGAAGTCTCATATACCTGCGTTTGGATTGATGCAGATAGTACCTCATTCGGCAGGTCGTGATGCTTACTTCTTTTTATATAAGAAAAAAGGAAAGCCGAGTTCTACATATCTTTACAATAGTAAAAACAATATAGAGATGGGAAGTTCATACCTACATATACTCTACTATAGGTATCTTAAAAAGATTAAAAACAAAGAGAGTAGACTCTACTGTACAATAGCGGCATATAATACAGGTGCGGGAAATATAGCATGGGCTTTTACAAGAACTCACAATATGAACAAGGCAGCACCAAAAATAAATGCAATGAGTCCTAGAGAGGTATATAATCACCTCTTAAAAAACTTAAGATATGATGAACCAAAACATTATCTCAAACGAGTTACTCTTCGCATGGGTGAGTATAAGCGCGCTTATAAACTATAAAGAGATGATTCCTGCAAATCGTCCATCTTTTGAGTTAGCACGATATGAAAAATACTTCTCATTATGACAGGATGTACAATCAGGGTTAAACTCTATGTTTTGTAGTAAAACACCTGCGTTTAAGAGTTGTGTTTGGAGGATTTTGGAGATGTTAAGAAAGTAAGAGTCTCCTTTTTTCTTCATAGCGTAGTCTAAACCCACTCTTGATGCCTCTGCGTTTATCTCCTCTCCCACTTCATAACAACACACACCAATACTAGCACCAATACTTACAATGATATCTGCTGCGTTTGCTCCAAAGTCTTTTTTGAAACTCTCTAGAGTCTCTTGGACTATGTTTTTAAAGGCACCCGCTCTTCCTGCATGAGCTACGGCAATAGTTTTTGTCTTATCATCATAAAAAAGTATGGGCGAACAATCAGCTACCATAACCATAAGTGGTGTATCTGCTCTGTTTGTTATAAGGGCATCACACTTATGAGGGTTATCAAAGTTGTCATTTTCTTCTACTATATGTACTATAGAGGAGTGAATTTGCTTCATATGGATAAGGTTTTGCCTCTTGTAGGAAAGGCTGAGTGCAAGTTTGTCATGAGCATTTATGACATTTTCTCTTATGTCATTAACATGAAAAGCAAGGTTGCCATCTTCTCTTGTGCTAAACCTATGAATTAAGTTTGGATAGTTATTTAATAAAGTACTTTGATAAAATTTCATATAATCATTATAACAAAAAAAAAGGCTAATCTTTTGAGTAAACTTAGTATGTACAGCGTATCAATAAACGCAGGAGATGTAGAAGCAAAACGTGAAGAAATAAGAGAATATTTTCACAACACATTTACTCTTTTTGAGAAAACATTTGAAGTTTTTGTAGATGATAAAGTCTTTTATGAGCAGAGTGAAAAAACACGCCATCCTATGATATTTTATTATGGGCATACTGCAACATTTTTTATAAATAAACTGATAAATATGAAGATAATTAACAAGAGAATAAACGCAGACTTTGAGTCTATCTTCGCTGTTGGTGTTGATGAGATGACTTGGGATGATATGGACTCAGCACATTACACATGGCCAAGTGTAGCTGAGACTAAGGCTTATAGAAATAGTGTACGAGAGTTGATTGATTCCCTTATAGATACAATGGAATTTAGTCTGCCTATAACGCAAGAGTCCCCTATGTGGATTGTACTAATGGGTATAGAACATGAGAGGATTCATATAGAGACTTCACTTGTTCTTCATCGTCAACTCCCCATAGAAAAAGTAAAAAGCATAGATAGTTTTGTAGAGTGTAAACTCAGTGCGGCTGCTCCAAAAAATGAGATGTTAGAGGTAAATGCATACGATATAAAACTTGGCAAAGAAAAAACACATCACCTCTATGGCTGGGATAATGAGTATGGCTCTTATAGTGAGAGTGTAGCTGCGTTTAAGGCATCTAAGTATCTTGTGAGTAATGGCGAGTTTATGGAGTTTGTCTTAGCTGGTGGATACGAAAACTTGGCATTTTGGGATGAAGAGGGATGTGAGTTTCTAAGTAATGAAAAAGTCAAACACCCTGCGTTTTGGATACAAAAAGATGGCTATTACAACTATAGAACACTCACTAAAGAGATAGAGATGCCACTTAACTGGCCGGTAGATGTGAACGCCCTTGAAGCCGAAGCATTTTGTAGATATAAGAGTCAAAAAGAGGGACTTAAATATCAACTTCCAAGTGAGGCAGAGTATGGAGCACTTTATAAGCACTCAAAACTAGAAGATATACCTGCGTTTCATGAGAGTCGTGCCAACCTAAACTTTTATCATCATGCAAGTTCTTGTCCTGTTGATGAGTTCTGTTTTAACGGTTTTTATGATGTAGTTGGAAATGTCTGGCAGTGGAGTAGAACTCCTATAAGAGCCTTCGATGGCTTTGAAGTGCATGAGGCTTATGATGACTTTTCTGTGCCTACCTTCGATGAGAAGCATGCACTTATACTTGGCTCATCATGGGCAAGTAGTGGAAATATAATAACACAAAATTCACGATACGCATTTAGAAAGCATTTCTATCAAAACGCAGGCTTTCGTTATGTAATAAGTGACAAAAAAGAGGAGAAAGATTTGGATATATATGAGAGCGATGAGTTAGTTTCACAGTACTGTGAATTTCAATATGGAGATACACACTTCGGTGTAGAAAACTTTGCAATAGCAACAGCAGAGATTGCAAGTAAATTTGCAAACAACAAGACTAAGGCACTTGACCTTGGTTGTGCTACAGGACGAGCAACTTATGAACTTGCAAAGGTTTTTGATGAGGTTGAGGGAATCGACTTTTCTGTACGTTTTGTACAAGTGGGAGCGAAGTTAAAGAGCGAGGGTTATACTGCGTTTAGTGTGAAGCAAGAGGGTGAAATATACCAAAACAAAAAAGTGACAATCCAAGACTTAGGCTATGAAAACCTAAAAGATAAGGTCTCTTTTTGGCAGGGCGATGCGTGTAACTTAAAGCCAAACTTTAAAGAGTATGACTTGATAATGGCGACTAACCTTATAGATAGACTCTACAAGCCAATGGCATTTTTAGACTCCATAGATGAGAGATTAAACGCAGGGGGAATCCTTGTTCTTACCTCTCCGTACACTTGGCAAGAAAGCTCAACAAAAAAAGAGTTCTGGCTTGGTGGCTACTGTGATGAAAATGATAAAGAGATAAAAACGATAGAGACACTTCAAAAGGTTCTAGCAGATAAGTTTGACTTAGTGCATACTCAAGATGTTGATTTCGTTATAAAAGAGACGGCTAGAAAGTATCAGCATACAATTTCAGAACTTAGTGTGTGGAAAAAGAAGTGAGATACGACTTCAGCGTAAGTGCTTGTAGAAAAGATACAAACGCAGAGAAGTATACTCTTAGAAAAGAGCTTTTTGGGACACAAGATGTACTACCTGTATGGGTTGCAGATATGGATATAGATACTCCCGACTTTGTGCTTGGTGCAGTTTGTGAGAGACTCAAACACCCTATAGTTGGGTATGAAGAAGTACCAGAGTCTGCGTTTAATGCACAAAGAGAGTGGATGAGTAAGCGTAATGGCTTTGAGTTTGAGCTTGAAGATATGTTCTACTCTCACTCAGTTGTAGCCTCCATGAGTGTCGCTATTGAGGCCTTTAGCGAGAAAGGCGAGGGTGTGATAGTTCAGACTCCAGTTTATCCTCCTTTTTTTCATTCGGTTATGAAGCTAGAACGCAGACTCATTAAAAATCCTCTTATTGTAGATGAAGAGGGAAGATATACATTTGATATAGAAGATTTAAAATCTAAGATAGACAAAAGTACAAAACTTCTTCTCTTATGTTCGCCACACAATCCTGTAGGACGAGTCTGGAGTAGAGAAGAACTTGAGGCTATCTTGGAAGTCTGTTTAGAAAATGACATAGTTGTTTTTGCAGATGAAATTCACTCGGACTTAGTCTATGCACCAAACAAACATATCCCTTTTGCAACACTCAATGCAAAAGCAAAAGAGATAACGCTAAGTGCCATTGGTGTTGGGAAAAGTTTTAATATGGCTGGCTTTGCTATGAGCAGTGTTGTTGTTCAAAACGCAGCCCTAAAAAGCAAGTTTGACAAGGCACATAAACGAGTACATTTTGCTGAGGGCTCTGTACTCTCTCACAGTGCATTTGAAGCTGCATATAGAGATGGAAGTGAGTGGATACAAGAGCTAAAGTCACACCTCTATGGTAACTATAGTATGCTTGAGGAAGTAGCGAAGAAGTATAGTGAGTTTATAAGACTCACACCGATAGAAGCGACTTACTTGGCATGGATAGATTGTAAAGGCTTAGGTCTCAGCGATAAAGAACTACGTGAGTTTTTTGTCAAAGAAGCACGACTTGGTTTAAACGCAGGTCTGAGTTTTGGTAGAGAGGGAAGTGGTTTTATGCGTCTTAACTTTGGGGTATCACGTGTTAAAATGCAAGAAGTAATAAAGCGACTAGAAAATGCTTTAGAAGATAAAAGGAAACGCAGTGATAGAGATAAACTGGCAAGAGTATAAAGAACATAAAAAATTTACAGCCAAGAGTGATAACTTTGAGATACTTCTAGACTTCATAAAAAGCTACTACAATATGAGTAGTCCTACGGATATATTTGAGATGTTAATTACCGATGATACAGCTAAGATGATGCTTGAAAAACGCAGCATTAAAGAGCCTGAGGATTTAGAAAACTTTCTTTTTAAACGCTAATGCAAGATTTAGAAAAGATAGCTCTATTTATACAAAAACATCATGTAATGAGCCTCGCAACATCTTATGAAAACGAGCTGAGTGTTTGTAGTCTCTTTTATGTTTATGATGATGAGAGTCGATGTTTTGTAGTCGCTAGTAGTGAAAAAACGCAGCATATAAATCATATACAAAAAAATAAGAAAATAGCAGGAAATATACTGCTTGAGACTGAGACAGTAAGTAAGATAGAGGGTTTGCAGTTTCGTGGAGAGTTTAAAGAGCTTCAAAACGCAGCCCTTAAAAAACTCTACTTTAAAAAGTTTCCTTATGCCTTAGCGATGTTACCAACTCTATGGGAAATCAAGATAGACTTCTTTAAACTCACTGATAATACTTTGGGATTTGGAAAAAAACTTATTTGGCAGGAGACTTCTGCACAAACATAGAACACTCATGCCCACTACTCGAGTAAACTACCATTGATGGAATTTGTGCTGACTTAAAGCCATAAGCCTTACAACCATGCGGTTTACCAGCTTCCCAAGTGACAAAATAGTGTATACATCTTCTACAGTTGATTCTCTTCATGGGCGAATTTTAGCATAATTTGGTACAATAAAATAATAAAAAAAAGAGAGACTTTAAATGGATAAAATATTATTAATGTTACAGCTTCAAAATCAGTTAAATGATGCAACAAATGGAGAAAACTGGACAAATGGTATAACAAAAAATGGTAAGAGTATAAACTGGAGACGCTGTATCTATATGGAGTGTGCTGAGATGGTAGATAGTTTTTCTTGGAAACATTGGAAAGCTATAGATAAAGAACCAGACTGGGCAAACCACCAGATAGAAGTGATAGATGTTTGGCACTTTATCATGAGCCTTGCTATTGAGAACTATGCCTTAGACTTTAAGGGTGGGGTTGAGGACTTAGGAATTAACATCTCACAACTTCCTTCATTTAGCACTATTGATGTAGAGAGTAGCACTTTTGATACTCAAGAAGCCGTTATCGCTAAGGTTGAGAATCTTATTCGTTTATCTATCTCTAAAGAGAGCTTAGAACTTGAAACACTTATTTCAGAGTTTTTTGACCTAGTGATTATGAGTGGTTTAGACCTACAGACTCTCTACAGACTCTATGTAGGAAAAAACATCTTAAATCAGTTCCGTCAGGACAATGGTTATAAAGATGGTACCTATATAAAAGTATGGAATGGCGAAGAAGATAATGTTGTCATGAAAAGAATCTGGGAATCAAACGCAGATATAAAACCAGATATGCTTTATAAAGAGTTAGTTAAGTTATACCATTCACTTAATAAGTAGTGATTTTTGAGTAATCTTTTAGAGATTAAAAACCTCTCTTTTGGATATACAAAAGAGAAACTACTTTTTAAAGAGTTCTCCATGACTCTTAAAAAAGGTGAGATAAAAGCTATAGTAGGGGAGAGTGGTGCTGGAAAAAGTACACTCTTTGAGCTTATCTTAGGTAGAGAAAAACCTTTTACTGGAGAGATAAGTGTTAGCTCTATTTCTGAGGTGTTTCAAGACCCTTATAGCTCTTTTCATCCTTCGTATAAACTTCTTAACCAGATTGAAGATGTTGCCTCTCTTGAAGAGCTAGAGAGCTATACAAAGATCTTAAACTTAGATCCTACACTACTCCAAAAACTTCCTCATGAACTCTCTGGTGGACAACTTCAACGTGCTTCTATTTTGCGTGCTATTTTAATGAAACCCGATGTACTTCTTTTAGATGAACCAACTTCAGCACTTGATAATGTAATACAGTTAGAGGTAATGAAAATGTTAATGGAACACTTAGGGGATATGGGGATGTTACTTATAACTCACGATATGGACTTAGCTACTTGGTGTGCTGATGAGATTATAACTATTTAATAAACTTATCTACTAGAAGATACCCACTTCCTGCCATAATGATAGTTCCAAAAAGATTTAATGACATATTTATGATGGCAAGTGTGATACTTCCTGCGTTTAGTAGTAAAAAACTCTCCATTGCAAAGGTAGAGTAGGTTGTAAGCGCTCCTAAAATACCAGTAGTTAGAAAAGACTTCGCATGAACAGAGAAGAGCGTTGTGTGCATAAAGTAGGCGATAAGTGTACCCATGATAAAACTACCAATTAGGTTGACACCAAGTGTACCAAGAGGAAGAGTATGGGGGATTTTATGTGAGATAACACCGTTGAGGTATGCTCTTAGGACTGCTCCTATAAAACCACCACTACCTATCGCTAGTATCGTTTGCCAGCTCATCATCATATACCTTTTGCATTTTTACTCGTAGCTCATTGAGCCAATTTTTATCTTCTTTATCTGCCATAAAGGAGTCCATAAAAACAACCTTGACAGTTTTAGGCTTGTAATAAAACCTCTTTATATCGTAACAAGCAGAGGTGTTGACTAGCACTACAGGCTGGACCTTTAAGCTATATGTATCTGCTATAAATTTTGCACCAGATTTAAAAGGTAACATTCGTCCAGTTTTAGTACGAGTACCCTCTGGAAACATAGTTATCACTCTCTTTTTTGCCACTCTGTCTTTTGTCGCGCGAAGGAGTTTGATAAGAGAAGTTTTACTCTCTCTTTCTATCTCTATATCTTCAGGTAAACTCATAGCAAGACCAAAAAATGGAACATCAAAAAGAGCTTTTTTGGCAACCCAAGCTAGGTCTCTCTTCGTGCTTGTCTCCATCACACCAACATCCATATCACTCTCATGATTTATAAGGTAAAGCTGTGCCTCTGGGTCTTCATCGCCAATAATTTCAGTAGAGAAGAAAGTAAGAATACGGATAAACCAAGTAGAGATTTTTCTAGGGTAAGGGCGTGGAAGTAGAGGAAAAAGAACTATTGATAGGGCAATAGCAGTGAAGATTATAACAGTTGCAATAAACCAATTAAAATGTGCAAATATCTTCATTTTTCACCCATCCGATTTTATCGTTTTTTAGTTTGACTTTCACAAAGTCTTTTACACTACCTTCTTTAAGTAGCTTATACTGAGAAGATGTAGTCTCAAAAATAGTGCCATTGTTTACTGGAAGTAGACGAATCTCTGTCCCTTGTTTAATACAAATCTCTTTTTCTGGAACTGCTAAGTATCCTATGTAGAAAAGAGGAACTAAAAGAACTAAAAGGTAAATATACTTTTTTCTCCAGAGTATAAAAATAAAGATTATAAGAGATGCACCTGCTGCGATACTCATCTTAAGTCTCTCTTTTGACTGGTCTTTTGGCTTTAAATCTGTTTGTGTTGTTACACTATCATCATCAAGAACTATAGGGATAGTAATAAGTGCAAATTTATTCTTTTTAAGATTAAAGTATGAAAATGTAAAGTTTTCTATTTTTTTGTCAACTACAACAAAGTAAGTAATCTTAGAATTATTGTAAGATTTTTTTATTGACTCACGACCCTGTTTGTAGACATTTGTAAATTTCATTGCACTTATTTGAGAGTTTTGAGCAGTCGCTGAAAAGACTATGATGTTGTGCTGGTTATCATAACTCGTAGTCTTATAATCAACAAGTACAAACTTGTTTGCTAAGATATTTGAGTAGTTGTTTTTTGGGTTAAGGGATATAACATTGAGTTTAGAACCTATCACCTTCGTAGTGTCGTATTCTCTTTGAGCAGTGAGTGAGGCTTCGACATCAGGAAGTTTAGCCCACTTTCTTGTACTTAAAAAATAAAAAGTATCATAAAAATACTTTCCTCTACGTATACGGTGTGGTGCTTGATGAAGAGGGATAACCCCCTTATAGTTTGAAAACTTATACTTAATATCATCAAAATTTTTAACGGTAGAGAGAGTTTTTAGAGTAAATGTAAATATTTCACCTTTTACTATTCTAGTAGGCACTTTATCATAGCTTGAGTATATGACTTTATTTGCATAAAGAGATGATAATAGCGCTAGAGTTAGTAAAAGTAATTTAATCACGACTCCATAAATCCTTGAAGCATTTTCACACCATCGTCAGAACCTAAGATAGACTCCATTGCACGTTCAGGGTGAGGCATAAGACCAAAAACATTTTTGTTTTTGTTACAGATACCTGCGATAGAGTCAACACTCCCATTAGGATTTTTTGCAGCACCGTTTTCATCAGAGTAAGTAAGAAGAACTTGGTTGTTTGCATATAAATCTTTAAGACCATCTTCATCAATAAAAAAGTTTCCATCATGGTGTGCGATAGGAATATTTACAACATCGCCGTTGTTTAGCTTTTCAAGAAAAACATTATCGTTGTTCTCAACTTTAAGTGTATGGTGCTTAGAGATAAAATGTAGACCATCGTTGCGTTTAAGAGCACCTGGAAGAAGTCCTGCCTCAGTTAAGACCTGAAAACCGTTACAGATACCAAGAACCTTTCCACCTGCGTTTGCATACGCTGTTACAGCTTTCATAACTGGAGAAAATCTTGCAATAGCACCACTTCTTAGGTAGTCACCATAAGAGAAGCCACCAGCAACTACAAGTAAGTTTGTATCTGAGGGAATAGACTCAGACTTATGCCAAACTATTTCAGTTGTAGCTCCAAGTTCTTCAAAAGCATGTTGTGTGTCATACTCGCAGTTAGTTCCAGGAAATTGAAGTATAGTTACTTTCATTAGATAAGCTCTATCTTGTAGTCTTCGATTACAGTGTTTGCTAAAATCTCTTCACACATTTTCTCAACTTCAGTCATCGCCTGCGTTTTGTCATCTGTATCAAGTTTGATAACTATCTGCTTCCCAACACGAACATCACTAACACCTTCAAAGTGAAGTGAGTCTAGTGCATGGTGAACTGCTTTACCTTGAGAGTCAAGAACTCCTGCTTTAAGTGATACGTTTATAATTGCTGTTGTCATTATTATTTTCCTAAAATTCTATTTAATACTTTTCGTAAGCTATCTTGAACTTACCTAAACCTTGACGGAACCTATCCTAGCCTTTTACTATTACAAGAGCTTTGATAATATCAACAGCTTCTTTGAGTTGAATATCTCTATTTAACATTTCTGGCGTGATTATATCTTTTTTCTCTTTTGTATCTGCTTTTTTTGTATCTTTTTTTCCATCAACTTTTTCTAACTCTTCTTCTAGGTGCTGTTTGAGGTCTGATTCTTTGATTGAAAACTTGTTTTCATTTGTTTTTACAACCCCTGGAGCTACATCAATATCTGGTTTTACACCAACAGCTTGAATAGTTCTTCCACTTGGAAGATAGTATCTAGCGATAGTCAGCTTGATAGCTTCTGTACTGTTAATAGGTAAAACAACTTGAACACTTCCTTTACCAAAAGTGTTTTCTCCTATAAGAACAGCTCTTTTATGGTCTTGAAGTGCACCACTTACAATCTCAGATGCAGAAGCACTTCCTCCATTGATGAGTACAACTAAAGGTACTTTTGTAAGTGTAGCACTTTGAGTTGCTGAGTATGTTTTAGCGTCACTTTCGTGGCGACCTTTTTGAGAAACGATTTTACCTTCATCTACAAAAATATCTACAAGCTCGACTGCTTGGTCTAGAAGTCCTCCTGGGTTGTTTCTCAAATCAAGAACAATTCCCTTCGTGATAGAGGCTCTTTTTTTAATCTCTTTAGTAACATCTTGCGCTACTTTTTTGTCAAATGAAGCAACTCTAATGTATAAAATGTCGTCATTGATGACTTTTGCATGAACAGACTCTATAGTAATGATTCCACGTATGATATGAATATCAAGAGGCTTAGCCTCTCCTTTTCTTACTATGGTGATGTCTATTGGCTCTCCTACTTTTCCGCGCATGATTGCAACGGCTTCATCTATAGTCATACTGAGTGTCGATTTGTCATTTATTTTTAAGATAATATCACTAGCTTGTAAGCCTGCCTTATCTGCTGGTGTTCCATCTATTGGGGAGATAACAGTAAGTGCACCATCTTTCATACCCACTGTGATACCTAGTCCACCAAACTCTCCACTTGTCTGTACTTTGAGACGTTTGTAATCTTTTTGAGTAAGATAGTTTGAGTGTGCATCAAGGTTTTTCATAAGCCCATCTAGTGCCTTATCCATAAGCTCTTGGAAGGTTACATCATCTACATTGTACTGCTCTACGATGTTGATAACTTTTGAGAACTTTGCTAGGGACTCTAGTCTTGTTGTCTCTGTATCTTTTGTAGGAGTTTGAGCGATAAGAGTTGAGGAGAAAAGTAGTCCTAAAGATAGAGCAACAGAGCTAAATCCTAGAGTAATAAATTTTTTGTTTTTCATGATAAGCCTATGTATGATTTTAAAGAAGATATTATATCTTTAAATATTAAACACAAATTAGTTTTCTTTCTATATAATATCAAAAAATGATTTTGATGAAGGTATAAATAGTGAGCACAATAAAAGAATATTTGACAAATGACCATAGAAAATGTGACGATATATTTGCGAAAATGGAAGAAAACGCAGGCGAGAACCTTTCAAATGCAAGAGAAATAACACAAGAGTTTATAGATGATATGGAGCGACACTTTCAGATGGAAGAGAGAGTGATGTTTGCAGAGTTTGAAGCTAAAACTGGTATGACTCAGGGTCCAACAGCGATGATGAGACAAGAGCATGTTCAGATGAGAAGCTTGATGTCTCAACTTCTTGAAGCGATTGATGCAGATAACAAAGATAAGTTCTTTGGACTGAGTGAGACACTTATGATTCTCCTACAACAGCACAACATGAAAGAAGAACAGATGCTCTATCCTATGGCACAACAACACTTAAATGAGGACTCATCAAGAATTATTTCTATGATGGATTCTTTAATAGTTGAATAAGGCTTAGATTTGGATTTTAATGGCTTATCAATAGACCAAGCACCTCCCATCTCAGCACCTCTGCGTTTTTTCTTAAGTGCGCCTCTTTTTGGCATTATTGCTGGAATTTTAATTATTATGAGTGACTCTTCAATCTTGATGAGTCGATACTCCATTGACTCTATCTTAGTAACTCATGCTCTCACTATAGGAGTTTTTTCTTTTATAATGTTTGGTGCACTTATCCAGATGCTTCCTGTTCTTGCTGGTGCAAAGATTACACAGGTTAAGTTTAGTACTGCGTTTGCACATATTATGTTAGTTGTTGGACTACTGAGTATGATAGTGGGTTTAAAGTTTGATATCACTATATTGACCAAGTTATCGTACATATCCTTAGCTATAGGCTTCTTAAGTATGATACTGAATATTCTCTACTCAATCAAAGATGTAGAGCATATCACTGCAACCATAAAAGGGATGAGAATCAGTCTCTTTTTCGCATTAATGATTACTGTGATGGGTGTTTATCTTCTTTTGGAGTATGCACATAGCGACATTACTGAGCAGCACTTTGCTCTAGCAAATATTCATAGTGTATGGGCTATCTTTGGTTTTGGCGGTATTCTTATCATTGGAGTTGCCTTTCAGGTTCTTCCAATGTTTTATGTCGCACCAAGATTTAAAAGTTTTTGTAAAAAAAGAGTTGTAAATCTTATAAGTATTGGACTTATAGCATGGCTAGTATTATCCATCTATGCAGATGACTATACACTTTATGCAAAGCTTTTTATTGCAACATTTTTTTGGGCTTTTGCTACAACTGTCTGGCTCAAGTTGAACAAACGTAAACGTCCTATAAGTGATGTTACTGTTTGGTACTGGAGAGCAGCTAGTATCTTCTTAACACTTGGCTCTTTTTTGTGGATATTTGATGAGTTTTTTAAGCATGAGTATATCGTGATGGTAGCTATCCTCATCGGAGGAGGCTTTATCCTCTCTATCATGATAGGTATGCTTTACAAAATTGTTCCTTTTCTTGTGTGGTTCCATCTTAACGGCATGGGTTATATGAAGATACCAACTATAAATGAGATGATAGACAAGGGACTTGCTAAGATACAGTTTACACTACTTATCCTCTCTCTTATAGGCTTTGTTTACTCTTTTTACTTACCACAGTTGCTGATACCTTCTGCTGTTTATTTTATAATTAGTATGGCTATTTTGGAGTACAATATTTTAACACCGGTATTTATCTATTTACGAGTAAAGAAAACAAAACCAGACTTTGATATGTCTGCGTTTAAGACAGTTTAACAAGGAAAATAAAGAATGATAAGAACTAAAGTTCAATGCAGGGAGGCACTAAATGCCGAGTCGTAAAAATATTATTTTAATAGGCTTTATGGGTGTTGGTAAAGGAAGTGTAGCAAGAGAAGTTATACAAAACTCTTCTTATATGGCCATAGATACAGATGACCTTATAGAGAGTACACAAAACAAAAAAATCAAGAAAATTTTTGAAGATGATGGCGAAGTTTACTTTCGTAAACTAGAAAAAAGTGTTGCTAAGTGGTTAGAATCTAGTGTGAAAAATACTCTTATATCAACAGGAGGAGGTTTTTATAAACAAGATAACCTCAAAAAGATAGGTACAATAGTGCTTCTTGACTCTCCTTTTGATGCAATTATAAAGAGAATAAAAGAGCACCCAAACGCAGCGAAAAAACTTAAAAAACGTCCACTTCTAGCAGACTTGAAAAAGGCGAAAAAACTTTATAATGAAAGACGTCCTGAGTACATGAAACTTGCAGATATTGTGATAGATGTTACAGATAAAAGTGCAGAATCTTGTTCAAAAGAACTATTAAAAAAGGTAAAAAAATATGCATAAATCACTTATAATTCTACTGGCAATACTTGCTACAACTCTTAGTGCTTCTAAATTACAGAACTATATCTCAGCGGATAAAAATATTTCACTAGAGCATGTAAAACTTTTAGTGAAAAATGGAGAGAATGTAAATGGTGATAAGGAAGATTTAAATTCAGGAGCACCCCTTCATTTTGCAGTTTATCATAATGAGTATAAAATCACTAAGTATCTTTTAGAAAATGGTGCAAATCCATATCTTCGTAACTATAAAGGGTATGACAGCTTTTATCTTGGAAAGAAATATCCAAAAATTCTTGCCTTACTAGAAACATATAAGCAAAAAGTTAGAATGACTTATGATGAGGAATTAAACGCACCTTATGGCTTAAATGTAGACTTTAAGTACTACACAAATCTTGAAGAGGCAATGAAAAAATCTTCACAAGTAGATAAGCCGATTTTTACTTTTGTTGGTCGTGAAAACTGTAAATACTGCAAGATACTTAAGAAAAACGCACTCTCAGATAAAAGGGTTCTATCGAGTTTAGAAAAAGATTTTGTTGTTTTAGTACTTGATGCAAATAAGAGAGTGCCAAACAAATACTATACACCAGGTGTTCCTGCAATGTGGTTTTTAAGTTCTGATGGCGAGCCTATGTTTCAAGCAATAGTTGGCGCAAGAGAAGCAAATGATCTACTCAATGCCTTTGGTGTAGTAAAAACAACATATAGTAAAAAATAAGTTAGATAGAGGTAGATTCATACCTGTTTCTACCTGCGTTTTTAGCCTTATACAGAGCATTATCGACTGCAAGGTATATTTCAGCGTCTGAGTGCTTATACTCTTGTATAGTTCCTATACCAATAGAGACGGTCAAGTTTTCATTTACTTGACTATGTTTATGAGCGATTTTTAAAGCTTCAATTGATTTTAGAACCTTGAGGCACATCTCAATTGCATCTTCTTTTGTATCTGTATTAAAGAGAACACCGAACTCCTCTCCTCCAAGTCTAAATACACCATCATTTGCTCTTGTAAAACTTTTTTTAAGAGTTAGGGCTACACTTTTGAGTGCAATATCTCCACATTGATGTCCATAGTTGTCATTGTAAAGTTTGAAGTAATCAATATCTATCATCATAAAGTTTAGTAGTTTTTTCTCACGTTTAGCAGTGTTTAGCTTGTTTGTAAAACTTTGGTCAAACTCTCTTCTGTTAAAAAGTTCTGTCATTCCATCTGTTCTTGAAACAATTTCTAGCTCTTTTTTATTTGTAATGTCATTTATTATCATAGTGTAAGAGTGTGCTTTAAACTGCTTATCTAGTACAGGTTGTATATCTGCATAAATCCACATAGCTGTTCCATCATTAAGTTTTATTGCAATCTCACCTTTATAGCTCTGAAGAGATTCAATTGTGTTTAAAATTTTGGCTATCTGCTCTTTATCCTCGCCTAAAAAAGGGTTAGATGTAGATGCAAGTAAAATATCCTTAGTCGAATTTACAAGACGGGCTAAGGAGTGAGTTACTTCTATCAGTGAGTTATCAAGATTACAAGTGGCAATATTTACATTTTGTTCTATTAGTAAGAAGTATTTTTTGATTTCATTTGACTTATTTAAAGAGTCTTTGAGAACTATAACTGCAATAGTTATAGAAACAATACCAATAAGGAGAAAGAGACCCACTAGTAAAATAATATACTCTGTTTTAGAGTTTTGTGCATTGTTATGGTAGGTAATTGCCTTGTTATTTGCAAATGTTTCAATCTTATTTAGAAGTTTTTCCAATAATTTTTGTTTTTGCATCTTTTGAAGTTGAAGCTTTTGAATCGATTTAGCATTGTGCTCATGAAAATTATGTATGATTTGTTTGTTGAGAGTATCACATTCAAGAAGTAGGTCGTAACTTCTTTTTATATCTTGGGTATCTCCAAGGTATCTCTCGAAAATGAGTTTATAGTTTGCTAAAATAGACTCTTGAGGTCCTTCAATGAGTTTAGCAACCTCTTTAACATTAAGGATATTGTTACTTTTAACAATTTTTTGCATCTGGTACTGAATGAATGCTGTATCAACTTGCACATGTAATATAGCCTTTGAAACACTAAAAGGGTGCTTATACATTTTTTCTGTAAGCGTACTCATCTGTATCAATGTGTATATAGCAGTGATACCAAGGAATGAAGTAAGAATCATGATGGAGGCAAAAGCATATATGAGATTTCTTTGTGAGTTCAAACTGTTTCCTTGTATTAAAAATAATTATACTCTAAATATGATACTCTTTTTTGGATATAATTTCAAATATATAAACTACTATAGGATAACAAATGATATTTACTAGAACAGACGCCTCTACTTTCACTACCCAATTTAACGAACTATTAGAACGTGGAAAAATGGATATGGCGCATGTGAGTACAATTGTTGAAAAGATTATCGATGAGATAAAAAGCGATAAAAACGCAGCCTTAAAAGAGCATATTTCAAAGTTTGATAACTGGACACCACTACAAGATAGTGACTTACGAATTTCAACTGAGTCAATGAGTAAGGCATATGATGAGCTTGAACCAAAACTAAAGTCGGCACTTCACTTAGCTTATGACAGAATCAAGGTCTACCATGAGAAACAAAAACCTAAATCTTGGTTTGATGATGAATCAAATGGAACTATACTAGGACAGCGTGTGACTGCTGTTGATAGTGCTGGACTTTATATTCCTGGTGGAAAAGCAGCGTATCCTTCTTCATTACTAATGAATGTAATTCCAGCTCAAGTTGCAGGGGTTAAGAACATTGTTATTTGTACACCGACACCTGATAATGAACCAAACTCACTTCTTTTAGCTGCTTGTCATCTCTGTGGAGTTGATCAAGTTTACAAGGTGGGTGGAGCTAGTGCTATTGCTGCTATGGCTTATGGAACGGAGACTATTCCTAAGGTAGATGTTGTTACTGGTCCGGGTAATATTTTTGTAGCAACTGCTAAAAAGATGGTTTTTGGTGATGTCAACATAGATATGATAGCAGGACCAAGTGAGATAGGAATCTTAGCAGATGACAGTGCCAATGCGAACCATTTAGCTATTGACTTGCTCTCTCAGGCTGAACACGATGAGATGGCATCTTCTATCTTGATAACGCCTTCTCAAAAACTAGCTGATGCTGTGAAAGTAGAGATCCAAGAGTGGTTAGTAAAACTACCACGTCAAGAGATAGCTAGAAAGTCTATAGAAGAACGTGGTGCTATCATCGTTACAAAAACTATGCAAGAAGCGATTGACTTGATGAATGAGATAGCACCAGAGCACTTAGAAGTTGCAACTGACTCTCCTTTTGAACTTCTTCCTCTGATTAGACATGCTGGTGCTATTTTTCTAGGACATAACACTCCTGAAGCTATTGGAGACTATGTTGCTGGACCAAATCATACTCTTCCAACGGGTGGAACTGCAAAGTTTTACTCTCCTCTTGGAGTTGAAAACTTTATGAAAAAAACATCTATTATCGCCTTTAGTAAAAAAGGGATAAATGAGATTGGTGAAGCCTGTGCTCTTATTGCAAATACAGAGGGATTGACTGCTCATGAACAATCTGTGAGAGTTCGCTTAGAAAAGTAATAAACAAAGAGAGATTTTTTAAAGATATTTTGTGTTATAGTTAGTCTAACTAATGAAGGAAATGAAATGTTCATCAACCTAAAAGAGCTTGCTCAAATGAGTAATAACCTCAAACTTCTCTATGTTGAAGATGATGAGAATGCTCGTAATACTACTTATAAACTACTCAAAAATTTCTTTTCAGTAGTTATTACAGCAGTTGATGGGGTAGATGCACTCGAAAAGTTTAGAGAAGAAAAGTTTGACCTTATTATAAGTGACATAAACATGCCGAGACTCAACGGTTTGGAAATGTTACAAGAGGTGCGTGAACAAAACAAAGAAATACCCGTGTTAATGCTCTCTGCCTATAGTGACAGTGAGTACTTCTTAGAAGCCATAAACTTAGATGTTGATGGCTATATCCTCAAGCCTATCGTTCAAGAACAATTTTTTAAAGTACTTTATAAAATAGTAGAACGGATGAATATTTATGAAAAAAATATAAATTACCAAGAAAATTTAGAGGCAGAAGTAAAGAATAGAAACGCAGAGATTGCGTACAAGCTTCACTTTGACCCTCTTACGAATCTAATGAGTCGTTACTCATTTTTTAGGGATGTTTCAAAGCTCTTTGCTCCTGTTGTTTTACTTATAGATATCAATAAATTTAAAATTATTAACGAGGTTTATGGAAATGATTTAGGTTCTAAGGTCTTAGCAAAGTTTGCAGGTTATCTAAGTAATACTGTAGATGATAGCTCTTGCAAGCTTTATAGACTCTCTGCTGATGAGTTTGCAATTGTTGATACTGCATTAGATATTGACACTGAAAAGTATGAGCTACTTATAGCGAAGCTTCTTAACAAACTCAATAACCTCAAAGTAAAAGTTAAAGAGTATACAATAACGGTTGACATAACAATAGGTCTCTCTAGTGTTGAAGAAAATAGTTATGAGAGTGCAAAGATTGCACTAGAGTATGCAAAAGAGCATAAAAAATCTTACATAATGTACTCTTCTGCCATTGATCACAGAAAAGAGAGTACTCTTACTCTAAAATGTCGGGATGATATAGCTTTAGCTATAGATGATAAGCGAGTTGTGGCTGTATACCAGCCAATAGTTGATAAAAATAAAAATATAATAAAATATGAGACTCTTATGAGACTCAGAAAGGAAGATACTTTAGAACTAGTATCTCCTTATGAATTTTTAGAAGTAGCAATTAAAACTAGACTGTATGAGCATCTCTCCTCAACCGTAATCTTTAAAGCACTCAACAAAATCAACGAAACGGGACTCACTCTTACAATAAACCTTACTTATAGTGATATAAAAAACAATCAATTTGTAGAAGAAGTCGAAGCATTTTTAAAAGAGCATAAAAAGGTTGGTAAACTTGTTGTTTTTGAGATTACAGAGAGTGAAAGTATCGAGAACTACAGTGATGTAAAATCTTTTATAAAAATGTTCAGAGCTTATGGTGTTAGGATAGCGATAGATGACTTTGGAAGTGGCTTTTCAAACTTTGAGTATATCTTAGAGATAGAACCGGACTATATTAAAATAGATGGTTCGCTTATAAAGGATATAGATACAGATAGTAGGGCACATACTCTTGTGGAAGCAATCGTACAGTTTTCACATAAACTTGGCATTAAAATAATTGCAGAGTATGTTCACAAAGAGATAATTTTTGAGATGCTAAAAGTACTAGATGTCGATGAGTACCAAGGTTTTTATTTCTATGAACCGCTAGAAAGTATAGAATAACCTGTCTTACATGAAAATGATCTTTATCATACTTTTTGTATGTATAAGTCTTGGTGCTAAAGAGCTAGAGAAAGTTTCCATTCAACTACAGTGGCTAGATCAATTTCAATTTGCTGGCTACTATATGGCAAAGGAAAAAGGCTATTATGAAGATGTTGGTCTTGATGTTGAGATTAAGCAGTTTGTCTTTGGTGTAGATGTAGTTGCTGAGGTCTTATCAAAAAGAGCCACCTTCGGAGTAGGGAGATCTTCTCTTATAATAAATAGATCCAAGGGAGAAAAGGTAGTGCTTTTAAGTGCTCTCTATCAGGCTTCTCCTCTTGTCTTAGTTGCACTAGAAAACTCAGGTATAAAAAGTATAAAAGAGTTTGATAGTAAAAAAATCATGGGCTTATTTGATGAGACCTCAATCATCTCTATTCAGGCGATGTTACAGAGTCAAGGTGTGACACAAGAAAACTTAAACATAATTCCTTATGACTACGATATAAATAAACTCATCAACAAAAAAATAGATATTCTTTCAGCCTATAGAACAAACCAAACATTTAAGTTAGATAAATTAGGTATCAAGTATAGAGTCTTTGACCCATATGATTTTGGCTTTGAGGTTTATGGAGATCTTCTCTTCACAAGCGAAGAAGAAGTCCTCAATAATCGATACAAGGTAGAACTCTTTAGAGATGCAACACTCAAAGGTTGGAAGTATGCTTTTGAGAACATAGATGAGAGCATAAATGTAATTCAAGAAAAATACAACACACAAAACAAATCATATGAAGCACTTCTATATGAAGCACAGGAGTCAAAAAAGCTTGCTTACCTAAACACTACTATCTTAGGAAAAATTGACAAGGACAAGATACGTAGAAGCTACGATATGTATAACCTGATGAATCTTGTAGGACATGAGATTAATCTTGAAAAGTTTATTTATCAAAATCATACACATAAACATGCCAAACTTACCCTAGAACAGAGAAATTATCTATCAAAAAAACAAGAAATTAAAATATGTGTTGTTCCAGATATTCTTCCCTACTCAAAGATAGAAGAGGGCAAATTTATAGGTATAGGTGCTGAGTATATAGAGTTGATTTCAACGAGGATAGACACAAGGTTTACATTAGTGCCTACAACTACGTGGTCAGAATCATTAGCATACATTAAGGACAAAAAATGTGATATTTTACCCTTAGTCAAAAAAACGCAAGAGATAGGAGAGTATATAAACTTTACAAAGTATTTTTTAAAGTCAGATGTAGTTGTCGTTACACAAGCTAATGAAGCTTATATCGCAGATATAAAAGATGTGCAACATAAGAACTTTGGAGTTGGACTAGGCTATACAAATGAGGCTGAGTTAAAGAAAAAATATCCAAATATAAATATTGTAAATGTAGTCAATGTTAAAGATGGACTCCAGCAAGTACAAGATGGGATACTGTTTGGTTATATAGGTGACCTCTCATCTGTTGCATATGCAATAGAAAAAGATTTTAACCATAAGCTAAAAATAAGTGGTTATGTAGGAGATAGCATAAATATAAGTATGGGTGTAGAAAATAATAACACGATACTTGTAGGCATACTAAATAAGGCGATAGAGAGTATTAGCGAAGATGAGCTTGACACCATTTTGCATAAATGGACAAATATTATATATGCTGCTCGTGTAGACTATACACTACTTGTAAAGTCTATTTTCATTTTTTTCTTTATTCTCTTCATTGTACTTTTTTATCTTAAAAAACAAAATAGACTAAAAAAAGAGAGTGAAGAGTCTAAAAATATTCTTCAGGCCTATGTTGATGTAATGAATGATGGCTTTGCAGTTGCGAATGTAGAGACAGGAAAGTTTTACTTTTGTAATCAAGAATTTGAAAACATGACAGGCTATACTATTTCAGAGTTACAAGAGAAACGGGCTGAGGATATTCATCCAAAAGAGTCAGTTGGGTATGCAATGAAAAAATTTGAAGAGTTGTTAGAGGGAAAAATTTTAACTGCTTCTTCTATTGAAGTAGCACATAAAGATGGAACAGTACGGCTTTTTGATGTAAACTCAAGTCTTATGACATATAAGGATTCGACTTATAATGTTGCTAGTTTTAGAGATGTGGGCGAAAAGTTAAAACTTCAAAAGAAACTTGAACTGACTAACAAAGAACTTGCCCTAAAAAGTGATGAAATAGAGCAGATTAATGAGGGACTAGAACTTAAAATCAAAGACGAAATACTACGTAACTCTAAAAAAGACAAACAGATGTTAGCGCAGTCACGCTTAGCTCAGATGGGAGAGCTAATCAGTATGATTGCACACCAGTGGAGACAACCACTTGGAGCGATTGCAGCTGCAAGTATAGATATGAAACTAAAGATAGAGTTAGATATTTTTGACTTGAGTCAACAATCAGGAAGAGAGGAGTCTAGTGCATACTTTATCTCATCTCTTGAGGGCATTGAAGAACTTACTAAAAGTCTTACAACAACTATAGATGACTTTAGGGACTTCTACAAACCTAACAAAGTTAGAAGAGCACTTCAAATCAAGCATCCAATTCAAAAAGCACTTAACATTATAAGCACTTCACTTAAAACAGACGACATAGGTATAAATGAAGATTACTACTCACATAAAGTATTTCCAATGTTAGATAGTGAAGTGATGCATGTGATTTTAAACATCTTCAAAAATGCGCAAGATAATTTTAAGTCAAAAGAGATTGAAAATAAAACTATAGATATCATAACAAGAGATATAAGCCAAGGTGTTGAGATATGTATCTGTGATAATGGGGGTGGAATCCCAAGAGAGATAATGGAGAAAATATTTGATCCTTATTTCTCAACTAAGTATGAGAAAAATGGGACTGGATTAGGACTTTATATGTCAAAAACAATTATTGAAAAGCACCATTACGGGCTTTTAAACGCAGTCAATATAGAAGGTGGAGTCTGTTTCACTATACAACTCTATGATGGAGATAAATTATGAGAAATATACTCACTCTAGCTATAAGTTTTTTAGTTTTGATAGGAGTACTCTTTTACTTGCTAAGTGCAGCTAAAAATAGGGATATACAAGAGTACCTCAATAGTGTTACAAAACAGTCGGAGTTAAACTACCAAGTGCTGTATCTTGCAAAAAAAAGACTTGCAGAAATGGTTTTTAAAACACGATTAAATAGAGACAAGGTAATAGATATATTTGAAAAAGCATCTTCACTTGAGGCTAGTGAAAAAAATAGAGCAAGAGAAGAACTTCATTCTGAGTTAGGACATACTTATGAACTCTTAAAAGAGTACAACATAAAACAACTCCATTTCCATCTGCCAAATAATGAAAGCTTCCTGCGTTTTCATAGACCACAGATATATGGAGACAACTTAAGTAAAGTCCGTCCAACTGTAGTTTATGTCAATAAAAATCATACTAAAATAGATGGTTTTGAAGAAGGGCGAATATATAATGGCTATAGATTTGTTTTTCCAATGTTTAAAAAAGAGAAGTATATAGGAAGTGTTGAGGTCTCTTTTAGCACTTTAGCGATGGGAGTAGAATTTACAAATGGCTATGAGGTCAGTTCAGACTTTTTAATTCTTAAGAGTCTTGTTCAGGAGAAGGTTTTCGATGATGAAAAAAGTAACTATGTAAATTCAGGTTTTAAAAACTTTGTCTTAGAAAAAGAGATGATTAGTGAACTAACTGAGAAAATAAAAAAAGAAGTAAAAGAACCATTTTCTAAAAATACATTAGCAAGAGTAAATAGACTAGAGGATGATTTTAAATCATTTTCTCTTTTTGATAAGAATGAAGATTTAGTTCTGACTTTTTTAAAGGTTCAAAACCCAATAAATGGAAAAGTTGTTGGAATATTTTTTATTCGTAGTAATGCTTCTTATATTTTTGCCAAAAATAGAGATTTTTATCTGATGTTTGGTGTCTTAAGTCTCCTTCTCATAACACTGTTTGTGTACTTATATAAAAAAGGTTCTTATACAAGAAAAATTTTAAAAGTTAATGAGATGCTACACCGTTCTAAACAAGAGATTTTGGCATTTAACAATACACTAACAAGAAGAGTAGAAAAAGAGGTAGAAAAAAATAGGGAAAAAGAGAAGCAAATGCTTCAGCAGTCACGTTTGGCTCAGATGGGAGAGATGATTAGTATGATTGCTCACCAGTGGAGACAACCTCTAGGTGCTATCTCTTCAACAAGTATTGATATGAAACTAAAAATCGATTTAGACATTTTTGATTTAGATACTAAAGAGTCTAAAATAGAGTGTCAAAATTATTTTTTAGAGAGTTGTAAGACTATAGAAAATTTAACTCAAAATTTAACTACAACTATAGATGATTTTAGAGATTTTTATAAGACAAGTAAGCTTGCTGAAGAGCTCTCAATCAATTTACTGATAAGTAAGGCACTAAACATCATAAAAGGTGCTTTAAACGCAGGTTCTATTACTTTAAGGGAAGAATTAAATTCTAAAAAAGAGATAGAGATGTTCGATAGTGAGATAATGCAGGTTCTTTTAAATATTTTTAAAAATGCACAAGACAATTTTTCACTCAAGAATATTACTAATGCTAGCTTAGTAGTTACTACACAAGACACTCAAGATGGTGTAGTGGTGAAGATATATGACAATGGAGGAGGGATTCCCCCTTCAATAATGGGAGATATCTTTAATCCATACTTCTCAACTAAAGAAGATAAAAATGGAACAGGGCTTGGACTCTATATGTCAAAGCTTATAGTCCAAGAGCATCATATAGGGAGCTTAAACGCAGAGAATGTAGAAGATGGAGTATGTTTTACTATGGAGATAAAGGGAGTCTTTAAAAAGGATGCTTTAAAACTAACTACTGAGACTTGATAGATGTACAGATATTATAGAGTGCTTCAAGCATCTCTTGAGAAGAGAGAGGTTTTTGTATATAGGCTTCAATCTTCATACTTTTTAACTCTTCTAGGTAATCGCTGTCGTTATGTGCAGAAATAATAATAATTTTTTGATTTTCATTTATCTCTAAAATAGCCTTGCTTAGTCCTATTCCGTTTAACTGAGGCATTTGAATATCACTGATGATGATATCAAAGTATTTAGAGTTTTTTGTATAGTAGTCAATGTACTGATTTAATCCATCTTTTCCATCTTCTGCAACACCCAAGGTATGAAATAGATGCTCAAATATACTTGCAGTACTCTCTCTAATATCACTATCATCTTCTATATAAAGAAGAGAAAAATCATATGAAAGCTCTTTTAATGATTTAAAGTTTAAGCTCATTATATCTGCTCCTGACATTATTTATATTATATGATTTTATTATACTTTTATAAATTGAATCTATTCTTTAATTTTAAGGTGGGTATAATTTATCAATATATACACACCTGTAAACTTTAGTAGAAATTCATCACGTATTTATTACAAATTTAAGGTTTATAGGGTAGTATTTTTACAGTGAAATAACCCAAAGGTACCAAGTATAAGGGCTTATTTTAAAAAATATTAGTCGTAGTTATAAATCTTAAATAAGCCGTTTTAGGCCAAAGGAGAATATATGCAATTAGGTTTCCTAGTTGATTTACACCTATGTATGGGTTGTAAAGGTTGTGAGATCGCATGTAAAGTGGAGAATGAAGTTCCACTTAGTACATGGAGACTTCGTGTTAAGTATGTTGATGTGGGGACTTTCCCTGAAACAAAGAGAACCTTTACACCTCTAAGATGTAATCATTGTGAAAATGCACCTTGTGAGAGAATTTGTCCAGTATCTGCACTCCATTATATTGAAAATGGAATTGTAAATATAGATAAAGAACGCTGTATAGGTTGTGCTGGTTGTGTTATGGCTTGTCCTTATGGAGCAATCTATATTGACCCTGAAACTCAAACTGCTGACAAATGTACTTACTGTGCACACCGTATTGCATCATCAATGATGCCAGCATGTGTAGTAGCATGTCCAGTTGGAGCAAATATTTTTGGTGACCTTGAAGATCCAAAATCAAATATTTCAAAGTATATTCAAGAAGCACGTGGTGATGTTCAAGTACGTAAACCTGAGAAGGGAACGAATCCTCATCACTTCTATGTAGGTGGTGGAAATGTTCACTTAAATCCTCTTGCTTCAAGAAGAGAAGAAGGATACAACTTGTTTAATAATATTAAGCATCTTCCACTAGGAGGGCACCACTAATGGTACATGAAACTTTAGCAGCAACAAATGCTGTAGTAACTTTAGATGTACCATTACCAGAAGCATTCTGGCATTGGTATGTAACAATGAATATGTGGGCAAAGAGTATTGGTACAGGTTTAGTATTTATGCTATTTCTGCTTTTACGTAAAAATGCTAGTGAAGTTGATAATGATCTTAGAAGAAATATTTTAATTGCTTCTTTTGTAATGATGAACATTTTCTTATTGTTTACATGGTTAGATTTACATCAAATGTTTAGAATGTGGCATATTTTTGTCTACCCACATTGGACATCAGCAATTACAGTTGGTGCATGGATGGCAACTATATTTGTTGGTTTAGAAGCACTGATGATTATGCTGATTATGTTTAAAAAAGATAGTGAGAAGTTTGATAAGATTCTTTTTTGGAATACACTTTTAGCTATTCCTGTAACTCTTTATACTGCTGCAATTATGGCAGAAGCTACAGCAAGAGAATTATGGCAAATGCCAACAGAGTCAGTTCAAATGATTTTAGCAGCTACACTTAGTGGTTCAGCAGCTATGATTTTACTTGGCGGGACTAAACTAAGTGATGAAACAAAGAACTTTTTTGCTTCAATCTTAGGTCTGAGTGCACTACTCGCATTCATAATCTATATGTCAGAGTTTATCTTTGGTGCTATGAAAGCAGAAGAAGTTGCTGCTACATTAGCGTATATCAAAGGTGATGGTGAATATGCAGTTATGTTCTGGATAGGACAATGGATTGCTTATATATTACCAATGATTCTTGTTGCACTTTACAGAGTAAGTAAAAGTAACAGTATACTAACACTTGCCGCTATTTTAGCGATTGCAGGACTGTGGATAGTTAAACATGTTTGGCTAATAATTCCACAATTATTACCATTGAGTTAAGGAGAAAGTATAAATGTATTTACAAAGTAGAAGAACATTTTTAAAAGGTGCTGCATTCAGCGTTGCTGGTGTAGCGATTGCAAATGGTGTATTTGAAACAAATGCTATTGCTGAGTCAGTGGAAGAGTCAAAGTTTACAAACACACCTGATAAATTAGACTTTTATCCAGATGTTAAAGAGTGGAATAGCTTTAAAGAACTAGATGGTGATGATTGGAAACGTGGTGGTATTGAGCGCCATGGTGTTGCAAGTGAATCTAATCCCGACGGTATTAAAGTAAACGATTACACGATTGTTCCAACAGTTTGTTCAAACTGTGAAGCAGGTTGTGGTCTTACAGCTTGGGTAGAAACTTCAGAGTTCGCTCAAGGTAAACTGAATGTTAAAAAATACATGGGTAACCCTCTTCATGATGGTTCTCGTGGACGTAACTGTGCAAAAGGTTATGCAACACTTTCACAAATGTACGACCCAGACCGTATACCTTTCCCACTAAAAAGAGCTCCAGGTTCTAAACGTGGTGATGGTAAATGGATCCGTACAACTTGGGATGAAGCAATGGCTACTATCGGTAAGAAAATGCACGATACATTAGCTGTTGGTGATGAGATGAGTAAGAAATCTATGTTGTACCATGTTGGTCGTCCAAATGAGAATGGTTTCGGTCACCGTGTACCACACTCAATGGGTTGTGATGGATATGATTCTCATACAAACATCTGTTCTGCTGGTGCACGTCAAGGTACTATACAGTGGGCAAATGATGATAGAAACTCTCCAGATTGGAAAAACTCTAAATTAGTATTTTTACAATCATCACACGCAGCAGATGCAGGTCACTACTTCCAACAATCAGCAGGTCTTATTGCTGAAGCACGTTCTAATGGTGCGAAAATGGTTGTTCTTGACCCTCGTCTTTCTAACTCAGCAGGTATTGCAGACTTATGGATGCCTGTATGGCCAGGAACGGAAACAGCACTGTATCTTTACCTAGCTAACCGTGTACTACACGAAAAAGACAAAAATGGTGAAGATTTAGTTGATCACGAATTTGTAGAAAATTGGATTAACTGGGACCGCTTAATGGCAGATACAGAATATATCAATAAACTCAAAAATGAGTATGGATATATTCAAACTATGCCAAAAGACAAATCTTATAAGTCATTTATTGAAATGCTTAAAGAGATGTATGCACCATATACAAAAGAATTTGTAACTAAAGAGTGTAAAATCGAAGGTTATGAAGATAAGCTAGACGAACTTTTTGATATGTATATTGATGCAGGTAGCAGAATTGCTACATATATCTGGCGTTCAGGTCCAATTGCTCACCGTGGTGGTTGGATGATTGCACGTTCTGCGTTCTTATCATTAGCACTTCGTGGTGCACTTCGTGGTGACATTGGTGGAACTTCTTTCCACCACTGGCATGAGATTTCAGTAGCTGGTAAGGGTGAAAAAGCAACAGTATCAGGAGAACGTCCTGCGAAAGTAGATGTTTGGAATGAGATTGCATGGCCACCAGAGTACCCACTCTCTTCTTATGAGATGAGTATGCTTATGCCTCACCTTCTTATGGATACAGAGTGGCAAGAAAAATGGAAAGCAAAAGGTCTTAATATACCTACAAAACTTTCTGTATGGTACCCACGTATGTACAATCCAGTATGGATTAACCCTGATGGTTTCCGTTGGATAGAACTACTCAAAGATGAGAAGAAAGTTGAACTAACATTTAACCTTTCTCCTACTTGGTCTGAGACTAACTGGTATTGTGATTACATACTTCCTGTTGGACTTGCTGGTGAGAGAAATGATCAACAGTCTACACCATCTAAACCAGAACAACGTATTGAGTTCCGTCAAGCAGTTGTTCGTGTTGCAGCTGAGAGAATGGGTTGGAAACCAAAAGATCCAACTCGTGCAACACTAGAAGCACACATGAAATTTGGTCTTGGTGAAGTTTGGGAAGAGTCAGAGTTCTGGCCAAACATCATGGTACACCATATTGATCCTACGGGTGAGCTAGGTATTAGAAAATACTGGGCAAGTAAAAAAGATCCTACTCGTGCTGTAACAGTACCTGAGTGGTTTGATGCTGCTATGAGTCTTTTACCAAATCTTTTCAAAGAAGCAAAAGCAATGTACCCAGATGCTGAATTTCCAGTATATGAGTATATGAGTATTCATGGTGCTTGGACTGAGAAAACAGACATTTATAAGCCTCAAGAAGAAGAACTTAAAATGGATAGAGAGTATGTTTATGCACATGGACATAAGTATCCTCGTCGTGAAGTAACTCAAGATGAGTATGGTGCTCTATGGGTTGATCATGATGGACGTAAGAAGTCAATCGGTATTGAGATAGATGGTAAATTTCACGAAGGTTTCCATACTCTAAGTAAGAAACTAGAATTTTACTCTGAGTGGTTTGCTGAGTGGAAATGGCCAGAGTATGCTATTCCTATCTATCCTAGAAATGCTGAAGAACGTAAGAAAATGGTTCACCTTGTTTCTCAGGTACACCATGACTTTATGGAAAATGATAATGAATTTGCATTAAATACAGTGTTCCGTTTACCATACAATATTCATACACGTTCTGTGAACTCTAAACACTTGATGGAGATTTCTCAAAATCATAATCCAGTTTGGATAAATACAGTTGATGCTGATCGCTTAGGAATCAAACGTGGAGATGCAATAAAAGTGAAGATTACAGATACTGTTTCTAATCTTGATTCAGGTTACTTCATTGCTATGGCAGTGCCAACTGAAGCTACAATGCCAGGTGTTTTAGCGAACTCTCACCATGCTGGTCGTTGGAAACTTGTTGACTCTGTAAATATTCCAGGTTTTGAAAATAAACTTGGTGTTATGGGTATTGGTTCACCTACATACGAAATGGAAATGGACGGAAAAGTTGGAACACTTAAGCCAACTAAAGGTATTGCACCTCGCCATGACATTTGGAGATTTAAAGAGTTTAACAAAGACCTTGATAATATCTGGTGGGATGGTCTTTCTGGTTCATGGCAAAATGCTGTTGCACCAACTCATGCTGACCCTATTGCAGGTAACCATGCATGGCACCAAAAAGTTATAATCGAGAAAGCTGGTCCTGATGATAAAATCGGTGATATTTCAGTTAACTATGAAAACAACTTTAAAACGTATCAAGCTTGGAGAGATAAATTGACTCGTCCACTTGAAACTGGTGATGTTCTACGTCGTCCACAACATATTAAACGTCCGGCTGTTCCGCTTTCAAACAAAGCATATGCAGTAGAAATTAAAGACGCTTAAGACTATAGTGTAAGCCCTCTTTTAGAGGTGCTTCGCTATACTCCCTCAAAATAACTCATTGCTTAATTTATCATTTATTAATATAAATTACTCAAATAGTTATAGATAATTCAAAGGAATTTTTTTAATGCAAGATGTACTAACCAATCAAGATGCACGTATAAATATTTATGCACTGTTGTCACGTTTACTTATGAATGAAGTGGATGAAGAGCTTTTAAAAACAATAGAAAATGATGAAAACATAATGACTTTTTTCCCTAGTTATGCAAAATGGGGAAGACGTAATGAGATGGACCATAAATCATTGATAGAGAGTTATCTTAATGTTGATTTCACAAACCTATTTTTACTTCATATGACACCTTATGAATCTTTTTACTGTAGAGAAGATCAAATGATGGAAACAGCTGGAGAAAATCCAGTTCTGCAAATATTTAATGAGCATAATTTTAGAGTTGATCTTGGCAAGGCGAGAGCTGTAAGTGTTGATCATATTGGAATAGAGTTTGAGTTTATGTATGTTCTTTGTGACGCTGAAAAAAAAGCGATTCTTGATGGAAACATTGAGACAGCACAAGAGATTGCAAAAATTCAACAAAAATTCTTAAAAGAGCATCTTTTAGAGTGGGGTCCAATGTTTTTACTCAATGTGAAAAGTGAGGCAGGAACAGCATTTTATTTTGATATTGCTGAATTTGCTTTAGAGTTCATGATGAGTGATTATGAGTATCTTAGTGAAACTATTCAAGATGGAAAATGTAACTACGAAGCATGAGCCTTTTAACTTTAGATATATCAAAGTGTGTACGAACCACTAATAAGTTCTCTGAGTGTACAGCTTGTGTGACTGCTTGTCCAGTAGAGACTATCGTGATAACTGAACAACTCCCATCCTTTGTTCCAAATGATTGTGTGGGCTGTGGAGGCTGTTTGTCTGCTTGTCCTAGTAGTGCATATGAACTTGATGATTTTAGTGCTATAAATTTTATATTTTCTTATCTTGAGACAGACAAAGAGAGTATATCTTGTAAAGAGGATGCTATCCCTTGTTTAGCAGCTTTAAGTGTGGAAGAGATTCTAAGTATATCTCTTTTAACTGCTAAAGAGATACTCTTTGATAAGAGTCACTGTAGTGAGTGTGAGATAGCTAAGACAAATCTCAGCATCATTGAAGAGAGAGTTGAAGAGGTAAACTTTTTACTTGAAGCTATGGATGTTAAAAAATCTGTCAGATTTGAAGTTTTAGACTCTACAATGAACTCAAACGAAGATGAGAAAACAAATCGTAGAGATTTTCTTTCCAAAGCATCTCTAAGCGAAGCTGTAAAAGCAAAACAGAAGTTTGACAATAGTGTAAAAGCACTTGATGAAGAGCTAAAAGAGCATAAAGCTTCGGTAGCAGATATACAAAACATAAGAAATAAAGTTGTTCCAGATAGAAGAAAATTACTTAAAATGGCGATGAAAAGAGCAGGTGTACCTGAAAATTTTCATGTGATTGAGAGTGAGGATATTTCATTTATTTCACAAAAAGTTTTAGATGAAGAGAGTTGTACAAACTGTCAAATGTGTTATAGAATCTGTCCGACAGGAGCACTTAGTTCAGATAAGTACGGTGGCTTTATCGCATTTGATGCATTTAACTGTATTAAGTGTGCTTCATGTCATGATGTGTGTGAACCAAATTCTTTAACATTGAAGTCAACATTTAACCTCAAAGAACTTTTTGAGCCAAAACAAGAAAAGCTAGTGAGTTTTAGTGTTAAGCGTTGTAATGAGTGTGGTATGCCTTTTGTCTATCGTGGTGGCGAACTTATGTGTACTCGTTGTCGTATTGAAGAAGAAGAAGCAAATGAGTTATGGGGGATTAAATAATGAGTGAAGAGATGCAAGCACCAGAGACTATGAATGCTGATAATATTATCTCAAAGAAGACAAAACTGTTCGGTCTTATCGGTGAAAAAGCAGGGACAAACAACCTATTTGCTAAGATTAATAAGCTTATAAAAGCAAATAGTGTAGATGCGATGATTATTCCGATGAATATTCGTGAAGATGATTTTTATTTTACAGTTGCTAATATGAAAAAGTCTCATGTCGATGGAGCTTATATAGAAGAAGAGTTTCAAACCTTAGTACTAGATCTTCTTGATTACAAAGATGAGATAGTAGAAGTTTACAATCGCTGCGATTTTATTTTAAAAGAGGGCGAGGAACTTCGAGGTTTTTTACTTGAGAAAAATGATGTTAGCTCTAAAGAAGAACTTGCACTGAAAATATATGAAGAAATTATAAAGGACTAATAATGAATGAAAATGATGTAAGTGATTTTAGAAACGAATTTGAGGAGATGAAAAAGCATGCTTTTGATAACTGTGATGATGGATCATGTGAGACACCAACAGAGTCTTTTGATGATTATCCTGATTATGTTCGTGCAATCTATGCAGAGGTTATGCCTCCTATTAAGAGTGGTGTATACTTTTCACGTTGGGATATTAAAGGTATGGCGGCTGAGCTTGATGAGCACATAGTTATGGATACACGTGAACGTATGTTTCAGCACTATATGCGTTTTATTTCTACTCGAAAAGAGATGGAAGACGTAATAGGTGAGTTCAATAAGCATATGGATATGAAATGTGATCTTTATCGTGAGTACTCAGAGAAATATCCATCAACAAAAGAGATTTTTGATGCAAAAATCAAAAAAACAGACCGTTCTAAAGTATTTTTACAAAAAATGCTTGTGGACTTTTTTTCATAGAAAGCTCTAAAACTCTTTTATCTTTTTAATAATCTGCATTTTTATACTATGAAAGCTCTCCTTGGAATGGCTTTTATAGACTAAATCTTCTAACTTTTTTACTTCATCTTCTAGGGGATACTTCTGTAGAAGTAGACCCACATAATTTAGCAGTTCTTTTGCTGTTTTAGCACTCTTTATACGAGGACAACAGTGCTCTTTTTTAGAGATTTTCATTGGAAAATATACTAGAAATTTTGCAAACAAAAAACCACCTATAAATATAAGTACATTATAAAGATAAGCGATATATTTTTTATAATCTATGTCGCTTTGTGGTAACTCTTCATCATCAAGAAGATTTTGCATCAGAAGTGGTGTAATTTGAACTTTACTTAACGCTGTAGTTTTATCTAAGTACTGTTTGGTAGTGTAATCATATGTTTTAAGGGTGACAGCTGGTAATGTATAACTCTTAGATGCAATTAGGGCATAGCTCCACTCCTTTTGATATGTGTAGCCATCCTTAGTTGCTCTTGGCTCTACCTCTTGTTCTCCTTTAAATATAGAAAGACCTTCAATCTCTTGTAGGGGAGTAAAACTCTTGTTCAAATAACCATGACCTTGTAGCTTATAAATCACATTAACCTTATCGTAAGAACTTGCTTTAGTTTTATCAATGCTCATTACTAAGTTAAACTCTCCCACTGCATCAACATCCTGTTTAAGAGCTTTTATATTGAGTGTAACAGTAGGTGTGGCTATGTTGACTTTTATTGTTGGAATAGATTTTACATTATCACGGCTTCCTCTATATGCCTGTGCTACTGCATCATCACTTGCCCTTCGTACTCTAAAATCAAATGCTACTTTGATAATTCCTATTTTTTTAGGAATAAGTAAAAATTCAAAATCTTTTTTTGCATCATGATAGTTAAATTCATGGCGTTTTTCTTTAATTGAGATTATTTCATAATCTTTACTGGGAAGAGGTTTGAGATCAAAAAACATAACTTCATTCTTAGTTTTTTGTCTACTTGTAAAGCTTATACTAATCGCTTCATGTAAAACGGCACTTTGCTTTGAACTACTGATACTATAAGAACAGTATTGTGTTTCTACTGCGTTTAGACTCACTACTAATAGAAGTAAAAGAGATATTATTTTACCATGGATGCTTTTCATTAACATATCCTTTATTTATAAGTTCATAGGCATTGTAGCCCATTTTAAACTTATTTTTTTCACCTTTAATGGTGGCAGTTTTCTCACTACTCTTCTTGCTTTTCCCACCTGCACCTCCTTGTGTTCCTTGGGCATCTCTTTGCTTAGTAGAAGAAGAACCCCCACCACCTTGATTCTCTTTCTTAGTATCTATTTTTTTTGTAATATTTTTTACTTTTTTACTATCGGCAGTTGGAAGCATATCTGCAACATTTACTTTACTTTTTTTGTTAAGTTCTAAAAGTTTTAACATATTTTCGTAGGCCTCTTTAGAATACTTAAGCCCTAGTGATTGCTTATACAGTTCATGTGCTCGCTGGTACTTTTTGAGTCTAAAGGCTGCATTCGCCATATTATAATAAACAATACTTTTAATAGATGCTTTTTTACTTTTGATCTGAGAGTAGTAACGAAGAGAATTTTTATACTGTTTGTTACTGTAGTAGGCATTAGCGATTGACATATAGCTATATTGAGAAGGAGTAAGTTTTTTAAAATAGTTCTGAGCCTTTACATAGTCACCTTTAGCATAAGACTCTTTTGCTATATCTAGATAGTAGAAGTCAAAAGCTCCTGCCTCTACTTTCGTATAGGGTGATAGTATAAATACAAGTGCTAAAAAAGGTAAATATTTTTGTACTTTTGTAAGTGCAATTAGAAGTAAAATAAATGCAAACAATAGAGGGATATAGTAAAACTCCTTATAACTGACAATATCTATACTTAACTCTTTAGCATCAATACTTTGGGCTTGCATCTTTGTATAAATATCTGAACTTATATCTCTGTTCTTATTTAGTTCAAAATAAAATCCTCCACTCTGTGCTGCTAAATCCTTTAAAATAGGGTTGATTCTAGAGATAATGAGATGAGAATTTATGTCTTTGAGAACCTTATTATCCTTAGTTACAACACTTCCCTTTTTGGAACCTATTGCAACTATATTGAGGGTAATTGCAGAAGCTTTTAATATACTCAGAAGGTGTTTGAGGTTATGTTCTTCTCCACCATCACTAAAGAGAATAAGTGATTTATGTTCTTGTTCTAAAGTTGCCACTTGTTCTATGAGCGACAATAGAGAGGTTCCTTTAGTTAAAATATATTTTGGTTCAAGTGCATTGAGTGCACTGATAGCTATCTGTGTATCAGTTGTTGGAGGACAGATAAGGAGAGGATTTTTCGTAAATGCAAAGAGTGTAAACCTATCCTTTGTATCTCTTTGTAAAAGCTTAACAATAGTGTCTTTTGCAAGAAGATAACGACTAGGCATAATATCATTCATCTGCATAGAGAAAGAGGCATCAAGAGCTAGAATGTACTCATTTGCATCAAATTTCTCATTATTAATCTCATTTGTTATGGCAGGACGGGAGAGTGCTAAAAGAATAAATGATAGTGCTATCAATAGCATTCTTGTCTGTTTATGGTAGTGTTTATGCTCTATTGTAAAAGTATCATTTATAAATTGGCGTTTACTGAGAAACAAATCTCTAAAAATCCATAATACAATAGGTATAAAGAAGAGGGCTAAAGGATTTAAAAATGTCATGACTTATAGGCCCTCTCTCTTTTTAATAGAATAAAAACAAGTAGAGTTATAGCTCCAAAAAGAGGAATATCAAAGAGTAATGTTTTATGTAAATAATGCTCTGAACGAATTGGACTTGGTTCAAGTGAGTCTATTTGCGCATATACTTTTTTCATTGATTCAGCATTTTTTGCTTGAAAAAATGCACCACCACTCTTACTCGCTATCTCTTTAAGTAGGGCTTCATCATAATCACTTTTTTTACCTACACCAATAGTGTAAATTTTAATGCCTCTTTTTTTTGCTAACTCTACCCCATCCTTAGGTGAAAAAGTTCCACTGTTTTGATATCCATCACTCAGTAAAATAATAACTTTGTGTTGTGTTTGAGAGTGATTTAAAAGCTTTATAGCTTGGATAAGTCCATCTCCAATTGCAGTATTGTCACCTGCTAGTCCAACATCAAGATACTTGAGTACAAAGGATAAGCTTTTTCTATCATAGGTTAGTGGTGCTGAGGCAAAAGCAAAATCCCCAAATACAACGACTCCTAAGTTGTCATCATATCGGTGAAGTATAAAGTTTTCTAGGATTTCTAATACAACATCAAACTTTCTACTCTCCTTTGTCTCTTTATCGTATCCACTTTCTCCCATAGAACCACTCGCATCAAGAGCGATAACTAGGTCACGTCCTTTCCTGTGGTTTGGTGATTTTTGTTTATAAGTAATTGGAGAGGCGAGGGCAGTTACTAAAAGTGAGAGGATGAGAAGAAAAAGAAGCTTTTCTTTGTTGATATAGTTTGTTGCTTTACTAAAGAAACTTATGTGAACAAAGTAGCGCTTAGGTGCTGAGTAAGGACATAAATATATGCAAATAATTGGGAAAAGAAGAAGAAAGAATAAAGGGTATTGAAACTCAAAATACATTATATTACCTCTAAAAACTAGCCCACCAAACTCTTAAGTACAGACCGATAATACTAGTATAACCGACTTCGCTAAAAATAAGCTTTTTATCATTATTATAAATAAATGTAGTAGGGTATGCAGAAATATTAAACTGTTGAGAAAGTTCTCTGTTTTTATCGTTTACAACATTGAAATTATATCCTCTGTCTTGAAGATATTTTTTAAGTTCATAGTCCGTTCCTGAATCAACAGCTATCGTTACTACATTAAAATGTTTAGAGATAAACTCAATATTGGATGCTTCAAGTTTACATGTAGGACACCATGTAGCCCAAAAATGAATGAGTATCGGTTTATCATTAGAAAAAGTGTAATTAGTGTTGTTTATGAGTTGGAGTGAGTTAATCTTAAGAGGAGTATTACTTAAATCTTGACTTTTATAAAGGCTTATAATATTTGTAAAAATAGTGATAAAAATGATAAAAAATATCACCTCTTTTGAATAATGTTTTAATTTTTGTAACATAAATACTCCTTATTGAGTGTACTTTAACACTAATGTAATAATAAACAGTTACAATTTAACTATATAAACTTAGGAATCCCAACAATGTTAAAAACACTTTCAATAACTCTCATCTCTTTTTTAATTGCAGGATGTGCATCTCAAAACGCACCAACTACTACTAATACTCATGTGGCTCAAAAGCCAACTAAGAAGATTAATATTAATATTAAGCATAAAAAAGAGAGTCATAAAAAGCATATGCACAAACATGTAAGTATGTTTCAAACTGTAAATAAAGAAAAAGCAGTCCTGCTTCAAGATAATGCAGCAAAAAATTCTTGTATTAACTGCGGCATGAACCTTACTATGTTCTATAAAACAAGTCATAGTGCAACAGTTGATGGTGTTACTAAACAGTATTGTTCAATTCACTGTCTAACTCAAGATTTAAACGCAGGTGAAGAGCTACAGAACCCTAAAGTGGTAGACGTTAGTTCACTTAAATTTATTGATGTTTTTGTTGCTTATTATGTTGTAGGTAGTTCTAAAAGAGGTACTATGAGTAGAGTTAGTAAGTATGCTTTTGCTTCACTTGATGATGCTAAAAAGTTTCAAGCTGAATTTGGTGGAAAAATATATGATTTTAACGAAGCGCTAAGAGTTGCGAAAGAGGATTTTAAATCTAAATAAGTATAAAAGTATATTCTATTTATTCAAAGGGAGATAAACTCTCCCTTGAGTAATGAAAAGATAGAACTTACTCTATCTCTGCATCGATAACGTCTTCGTCTTCTTTCTTTTTCTTAGCATCAGCTTCAGCTTTTGCTGGGTCTTGCTCTTTTTTGTACATCTCTTCTGCCATTTTATGTGCAGCTTCTGTAAGAGTTTTTACTTTTTCTTCGATTTGTGCTTTAGTAGCAGCTTCATCTTTTAAAGTATCTTTTAAATCAGTAACAGCAGCTTCGATTTTAGCTTTCTCTTCTGCTTCAAGTTTCTCACCCATCTCTTCAACTGATTTTTCAGTTTGAACGATTAGTGCATCTGCTTGGTTTTTAAGGTCAACTAACTCTTTACGTTCAGTATCAGCAGCCTTGTTCTCTTCTGCATCTTGAACCATTTTGTTAATCTCTTCTTCACTTAGTCCAGATGATCCAGAGATAGTGATTGACTGAGATTTACCAGTACCTTTGTCAGTTGAACTAACAGTTAAGATACCATTTGCATCGATGTCAAAAGTTACTTCGATTTGAGGTACACCACGTGGTGCTGCTGGAATGTCACCAAGCTCAAAAAGACCAAGTGATTTGTTATCTTTAGCAAACTCACGCTCACCTTGTCCAACACTGATAGAAACAGCTGGTTGGTTATCTTCAGCAGTTGAGAAAACTTGAGATTTTTTAACAGGAATCGTAGTTCCTTTTTCAATAATCTTAGTCATAACACCACCTAAAGTCTCGATACCAAGGCTTAATGGAGTAACATCAAGAAGAAGAACATCTTTAACATCACCACGTAAAACACCACCTTGAATAGCAGCACCTGCAGCAACAACTTCATCAGGGTTAACACCTCTGTTTAAGTCTTTACCACCGAAATACTTACTAACAGCTTCTTGTGCCATTGGAACACGAGTTGATCCACCAACCATGATAATCTCTTTGATTTCATTGTTGTCTAGGTCTGATTCGCTCATAGCAGTTTTGATATGGTCAATAGTCTCTTCAACTAAGTCAGAAATCATACCCTCAAATTTAGCACGAGTAAGTTTTACAACAAGGTGTTGTGGTCCAGCTTCTGTCATTGTGATAAATGGTAAGTTGATTTCAGTCTCAGTAGCTGAACTTAACTCTTTTTTAGCATTTTCAGCAGAATCTTTTAGACGTTGAAGAGCCATCTTATCATTTTTAAGCTCAATTCCGTGAGAGTTTTTGAACTCATCATTTAAGAAGTCAACGATTTTATTATCAAAATCATCTCCACCTAAGAATGCATTACCATCAGTTGAAAGAACTTCAAATGTACCATCAGAAATTTCTAAAACAGTAACATCAAATGTACCACCACCAAGGTCATAAACAAGTACATTTTCTTCAGTCTTGCTATCAAGACCATATGCTAGTGCAGAAGCAGTTGGCTCGTTGATGATACGTAGAACATTTAGTCCTGCGATTGTACCAGCATCTTTTGTCGCCTTACGTTGTGCATCATTGAAGTATGCAGGAACTGTAATAACTGCGTCAGTTACAGTTGAACCGATGTAAGCTTCAGCATCTTCTTTTAGTTTTGTAAGAATCTTTGCAGATATCTCTTGTGGAGTGTAAACTTTACCAGCAACATCAACACAAGCAGCACCATCTTTGTCTACAATGTTATAAGTTACTTTATCGTGAGCAGCTTTTGCATTTTCTTCGTTCATCATAAGACCCATAATTCTCTTAATAGAAGAGATAGTCTTTTCAGGGTTTGTAATCGCTTGACGTTTTGCTGGGTCACCAACTAGAACATCACCTTTATCTGTAAATGCTACTACTGATGGAGTTGTGTTTTTACCTTCTGCGTTTGGGATGATTTTCGCTTCACCACCTTCGTAAACTGCAACACATGAGTTTGTTGTTCCTAAATCTATACCTATTACTTTTGACATATTATTTCCTTATAATTTATTATTAAATTTTATTTGCTGTTAACGAACTAGTTCGCAACTACTACCATCGCTTCACGAAGTGGGCGATTTTTGTATTTATATCCAGTTTGAAAAGTTTGAACTATCTGTCCACTCTCAACATCTTCACTATCAACTGCTTGGATAGCATTGTGAATGTTTGGATCAAAAGGCTCATCATGGTTTACTAAACTAACACCATGCTTATCAAGTTGAGTTAAAAATGATTTGTGTGTAAGTTCAATTCCCTCTTTGAGTTTATCAAAAAGCTCAGCCTTATCAGCCTCACCGTTAATAGACTTCATTGCACCATCAAGTGCATCAAGAACAGGAATCATATCTTTTGCAAATTTCTCATTTGCATACTCAACTGCCGTATATTTTTCGCGCTCTAATCTTTTTTTGATATTATCAAAATCAGCATGAACACGAGCATATTTATCTTTTAGGGCAACTAACTCTGCTTCTAAAAGCTCAAATTCATTTTCAACTGCTTCGGCTTCTGCCTCAGCTTCGTCTGAATTTAGTTCTTCATTTTCTATGACTTCTTCCTCTTGTACGAGGTTTTCGTCTTGTAATTCTTCTTTAGACATAATTGTTAAATGACTCCTTTATTTAAAAGTTATCTGTATTATACATATTGAGTGTAACAATGTCAAGTAGTACCTTAGTTGATTTTGTTAATTAACTTGAGTCTATATCTATCAAGTATCTATTTCGATGTATAAAATGTAGTTTATAGTGAGTTAAAGTTTTTTGTGTATCATTATAGTAATAATATTTTAAGGGGTTTTTGATGAAGATTTTAGCTTGGATTGGTGGTATTTTAGCCACGCTATTGGCACTTGTGTATGTTATGGTGTTTACATCATTTGGTAATGGAATCTTAAAACCTATCATTCAAGAGAAGATAGCAGCAGAGACAAAATTAGATTCAAAACTTAAAACTTTTAAGATGAGTATGAGTGAATTTGAGATATTTTTAGAGTTAAATAAGAACAATACTATCTCAGCGAAGGGAACATACTCTCTGTTTTCCCAAGCTTTTGACATTGCATATTCAGTCAACTTAGAAGAACTCAAGACATTAAAACCTCTTACTCAAACGCAGCTCAATAGCTCTTTTCATACAGATGGAACAGTTATTGGAGATATGGCTTTTGTAAAAGTTGATGGAAAAAGTGATGTAGCAAAAAGTAAGACTACCTATAAGGTAGAACTAACTGATTTAAATCCAACTTCTATCATTGCAAAAATAGATACTATGGACCTCTCAGCACTCCTTTTTATGGTAAACCAAAAAGAGTATGCAAGTGCAAAGATAAATCTTGATGTAAATTTCAAAAATATTAATCCACATGAGTTAGATGGAAATATCAAGCTAGTTACGAACAATGGTAAGCTAAATACAAAAGTGATGAAAAAAGATTTTAACATTACAATTCCTGCTACTGCGTTTAGTATGAA
>Ga0256824_10000024_pt1 | contig 60461 bp, 102 predicted proteins | sample CV67metaG_FD_191570 | JGI IMG/M metagenome (GOLD analysis project Ga0256824, IMG submission 191570) | Hydrothermal vent microbial communities from East Pacific Rise, Pacific Ocean - CV67 | ecosystem: Environmental > Aquatic > Marine > Hydrothermal vents | place: Pacific Ocean: East Pacific...
TATCTAATTCAGAATCACTTAACCATTTGAATTTAATTTTTTTTAATGGCTTACGATTATGATAAATTAAGTATTCATTGTAAAATTCTTTTGTTTGAATGTAAGTTTGATATTCTTTTTGAAGGAAGTTTAATACAATATTATAAACTTGATTTGTAGCAAATATATCACTATTTAATAGTTTTATTTGAGTTTTGTTAGGATAAAATCGATGCTTATAATTTAATATTGTTTTACTCATAATTTATTCTATAAAAAAAGAGCTTAATTTCTACTTAAAAAACCTTGACTCTTATCTCTCGCACAATTCAACCCCGACCCAAGGGTGCTGGGAATTCTTGTTTCTGATTAAACTTATATTTCAATGGCAACCCTGTGGAAGTCAGGACGCATTTTACTTCAACAAAAATCCCTTATAACATTTAATTATTTTTTATAAAACAAGAATTTTATTTACTTTTTTAAGTCTTTTTTAAGCAGTATATTGGTATAATATACTTACAAAAAAGAAGAAATAAATCTTTCTTCAATAAAAGGACTTATAAATGAACAAAGCAGAAATTAATAAAATTGTTGATAATAATAGTGTAGTATTTGCAGACAATGGTCTTGTAGAAGCAACATATGATTTAGGTGACAATGAAGATGCTGAAAGATTTTCTACAAAAGCTGAAAACTTAGCAGATAAATATAATGGTTTAGATATTCAAATTGATATTCTTTGTGATGAAGCTTACGAAGAAGAAGATATGCCTGAATGGAATATTGCAAATATCAGTATTGATTTTGATGGTAAATCTGATTTACTTTACATTAAAGAATTTTTAGACGAAGTTGATTGTATTTAATATAATCTACATACAAAAAAAAATAAAGGATTTTTAAATGACTTATGAAGAAAAATTTTTAGAAGAATACAAACCTGGTGATGATTTTAGTTTTGGAAGCAATACTTTCGGTAGCTGGTATAAAGATGGTGGAATTTATGTTAATTCTCATAATGAAGAACAATATTATTTTAAAAATGTTGAAGATTTTTGTTCTTTATGGTTTGATGATATCGAAACTATTCCACATTCTTATCAAACTTATATTGGTGATAGAACTGAAAAAGATTGGGAAAATAACACAGTAACATTATCTGATGGAAAAGTAGTTCCTGATAAAGGATTTTGTAAAGATGAAGATGGTGACCAAGTATGGTCTATTATTGAAAATAAAAATCAATAAAAAGAATTATTTCTTTATTTTTTCTTTATAATTTATATTAAAAAGGATATAAATTATGAGAAATACTATTAACCCAAACTTAACACCTCCTATTATTTTCATAGGTTCTATTTTTTATATTGCTTTTGCAATTCTTATTTATATATTTATACATCCACATTTTAAACAACAAAATCACACACCTACACAAATTAAAAAATCTATTCAAAAATCAAAATATATAAAAATTAATTTAAATAAAGTAATTACAGAAATAGAATTAAAAAAAGAAATTTTATAATTCTATACATTCAGTTATTATTAAGCAGTTTATTGATATAATATCTTTACAATTAAAGGATTTATATGTTTTATAAAAAAATACAATCAGATACAGAATTATTAACAAAATCAAATGCTATTATTATCACTTCAACTGGTAATAAAGAAAAACTTCTACGTATTATTGAAAATGTAGATAAAGATGAATTTGAATGTTATGGTATTGATAATTATGGTGAATTTCATATCCCAATCGTGGAACTAGAAAAAGATAATATGGGTGATATTGATATTTCACAAATTGATAGTTCTGATTATGCATATTCATTTAAATTCGATATAGATATCCAAATTCTAGCTGAACTTTGTGATAAAGAAAATATTCCATTTTATTTCGACTGTTTTTACAGTGATAATAATTGTAATTACTAAAAATAATAAATAAAGGCATTAAATATGACAAACAATATATCACAATACATTCCAGAAAGCTATGATTTTATTTCACAAAATGAAAGAATTGATGAAAATATTAATCATTTTATTACATCTGCATTAATTGCATATGGCACTAATAAACAATTAAGAGGATTTTGGGAATTTATGTTTTCACTAGATAATGAATATAGTGAAGCAGAAATTGGTTCAAAAGAAACTATCAATATCGTTATTGATACTATGTTAGAAATTAAAATTCACACCGAAGAAGAAATAGTAAATGCTTTAAATTTATATTTTTTCAGAGATGAAATAGTTTAAAAAGGATTTATTATGGGAACTATGAGCTTTGGGTATCATTATGATTTAGGCGTTAGAGTAGGATATGATATATCTTTCAATAGAGTTATATTACATAATGTATCTAGTACAGATAAAGGTCGCATTATTAAAGAAATTAAAGAAAGTGGTGTTTTACGAAAAGATATTACAATTGAAAGAAATGAAGCTTAAAATGCTTATTAAAGCTTTATTTGTAGCGATATTTCTTGGATTACCTTATATATATTTCCTAATTAGCACTTTATATAATTCATATAATTAAGTGTATTTTAAGCAGTATGTTAGTATAATCTATTAATATAAAAATTAAGGACTATATCTTGAATACAAAATCTTCAAACAATAATCAAAAAAATACTTTTAATGAATTAAATGATAAAGAATTTAACTTTTTTTACAATACAAAAAATCAATATGGGTTAATTCCTGGAATGTTAGGTGTATTAAGAGAAGCTATCGCATATGATTTAGCGACAGATGGTAGTTTTCAGTATGAAATAGGTCGTGAATATTGCCCAGACGATATTTCACTTGATGATTATGTTTTAAACCATATTTGCGGCGATGGTGCAACACAATATGAATTAGCTGATGACATCATTGACCATTGTGATGAAGAACAATTAAAGGAAAAAATGTATTATCATGCTGTTATTGTATTTGATAGTGAATTAGAAAGACATTTTCCTAATTTTAGTGTATATAATCGTTCGGGTAGAGAATATTATGTAGACGCAGAACAATGTTCTGAGTTAAGTTTGAAAGAATATTCTTTTCTTTCAGTTTAAAATAACTTAGTTAGAATTCTAATGCAGCTGTAATTTGTGGGTCTTGTTCTAACACATCAACTTGTGCCTGACGTGCTGCTACTTTTTTTGCATTTTTTTCTTCTGGTGTCATTCTTTTAAACACATTAATATTCATTTTTAACCTTTATATTTTCACTTTATTATAATAAAATTATTAAAAAATAGAATTAGTCAATATAATTTTTTTTGTTTCAGTTGTTTTTAAGCAGTATATTGATATAATATACTTACAAAAAAAACAAAGGCTTTAAATTATGGCAAATAACATTTCAAACTCAAAAATTTTAAATACAGCAACAGTAAATGCAGATAATGTTCCAGATGAATTATGGATTGATATTAAAGAATCAATAGGTATCTTTAATGAAGGTGATATGGATTTCTTTATTTGGACAGAAGAAATTTCTGTTTTATCAAAAGTATCAGCTGATTTTATTGATAAAATCTTAGATGAACACCAAGGAACTGAAATAGATATTATTTCATTTCGCTAGAAACAAAAGGGTTTATATTATGAAAAAAAGAGTTATTAATTATATAAAAAAGTGGGATGACAAAGGCTATGTTTATGACCAAACTGTTAAAATCACTAGTAAAGAATTTACAGATATTAACGAATATATTTTAGAATTACCAGATAGTTTTATTGAAGCTTTATCTTGTGAGAAAAGAAGTTACGCAGTTCCGTTAATTTCTATTAATAATATTTGTTTTACTTCACATACTTTACGCAATATAGTATCTGATTTTTTAAAGATAGAAATTAAAGATAGAAATACTATTTTCGAAATAGTCGATTAATCATTTAATTCTTTATGTTATATTTTATATCCTTCTAAGCATTATATGGATATAATTCATAAAACTATGGAGATTAAAATGAAAAAAGAAGAACCAGAACTTACATATAATGAGTTTAAAAGAGCGCAACAAGAAAATGAGCTACAAAAAAGAAGAATTGTTGTGTTAAAATCAAATATTTCAACATTAAATAAAATCAAAGAAATCATTTCAGAATAAAATAAAGGATATTCTTATCAAAGACTTCATAATCCAGCCATGTAATAGGTGTTGTTCAAAAAATGTAGAAAATAAAGATACTTCTGTTATTTGCAATTATTGTGGTCATACTGAGCCTTTCGAAGAATGGCAAATTATTGGATGGCGCGATATTACAAAATATCCACCACATTTTGGTGGAAGCATACACGTTTATGGTGAAAATATTGGTAGAACTATGGCTAAATGGAATTCTAAAAACAAAACTTGTGATAATAAAGAAGCTACACATTGGTTAAGAGTTCCGGACCCAACAAAACAAATAAATATGAAATAAAGGATAATATAATGGGATTAATTCCAGATAAATACTGCCCAAAATGTCAAAATAAAAAAATCACAATGAAATATTACTTTGGTGCTGGACGTGCATATGAATGTTCTAATAATAAATGTTTCAATCAATGGGGCTGACAACAGTTAAAGTTTAAATTATGCAAACTTATACAATAATATACTTTTAAGGAGTATATTATGAAACTTTTAAACAATTCTGAAATATTTATTAGTATTGCTGAAACGGCTGAAATTTTGGGTGTTTGTACGACAACAATCCGAAGATATAAAAAATCTAAAAAATTACTTCCGCATCATAGAACTTTAGGTGGACATCGTAGATATTCGCTAAAAATAATCACTAAATTAACCTCAAATATAGTCGAAGAAGAACGGAAAACTATATTGTATAGTCGAGTTAGCTCGCACGACCAAAAAGACGATATGAAGCGTCAATCAGCCAGATTGTTGGTCGCTGCTGAAATAGATAATTCTATAAATATTGAATTAATCGAAGATTTAGGTAGTGGTTTAAATTACAAAAAACGTGGACTAAAAAAGTTAATAAAAATGATTATAAGTTCCGAAATATCTACTATTTATTTAACTCATAAAGATAGATTACTTCGATTTGGAAGTGATTTAATTATCAATCTAGCTAAAGAATTTGGAACGAAAGTTAAAATATTAGAAGCCGAAGAATTAACATTCGAACAAGAGCTTTCACATGATGTTTTAGAGATTATTACTGTATTTAGTGCAAAATTATATGGTTCGCGCAGTCACAAAAATAGAAAAAACAAAAAACAGCATAATTAAGCCTATTTTAAGCTAAAAATTGATAACCTTATTTATCAAATAAAACAAAGGTATCAAGTGGCTAATCGAACTTCTTTCAGTATTCATTGTCGAAATAATCGTGAAATTACCAGATTAACTTCTTTGATTAAAACTGCTAAACATATTGAAAATATGTTAGTTTTATTAATAAATAATGAGCTTGATTTACAGCAATTAAAAAATGAAAAAGTAAGAGATTATACTTTATCAAATTTATTGAGAAATTCTAAAATTATGAAAGCTGTGTTAACTCGAAATAGTGGTGGACCTAAAACAGAAGAAGGAATATTACAAGTTAATGAAAGTTTAGAAAACAATCAAATATTTAAGGATTTATTAGTAGCTGCGAAAGTTTTCAGTGGTCATAATTTATCTATGATTGTTTCTAAAATCAATGGCTCATATCGCACATTTTTCAGTAACATCCAAAACTTCAAAAAGGGTATAATCTCTGATATGCCTTCGCCTCCACAACCAATAAAATTAGCAAATGTCAATCAATTTTCTATAAATATTGAAAGTGATAGATTTAGTTTTAAAAGAAAAAATACTATAGGTATTACTTTTGGCTCTAAACGTGAAACATTTTACTTAAATCATCAAGGTTTACAGGAATATATCAAAGATTTAAGTGTTATAAAATCTCTTAATATTTCTCTATCTAATGACCATATTTATTTTAATTTTGGTGTTGAACAAAGTGTAAAAGAAGTCGAAATAATGGCTATAAATGATAGACCGAAAGAAATTAAAAAGAAGAAAACTGCAAGTCTAGATTTAGGATTAAATAATCTTGCATCTATTTTTATTGATGATAAAATCACACAATCTACTATATTTTCTGGCAAAAAATATAAAGCTTACAATAATGAATATAACAAATTTACTGCCAAACTACAAAAATTTATTAAATTGGAAGAAAATAAAGAAAAAAAATCTCTATTAATTAAAGAAAAACGACATATAACAGAAAAACGTAAAAGAAAATTAGATACAGAATTTCACGAAATATCGAGCTTAATTGTTGATAAATTACTGGAAGCAAAAGTTAAAAGATTAGTAATTTCGTATAATTTATCTGATTTAAAAGGTTCTGGTAATGTTAAAATGCGTAAAAAAACTAAGCAGCAATTCATACAAATACCAATAATTAAATTGCTTAGAAAAGTAGAATATAAGGCACTTCGTGCTGGAATTGAAATTCAGGAAATAGATGAAGCATTTACTTCTAAAGTTTCTTGTTTATCTGAAAATGTAGCAACGAAAAGTGTAGAATTACTTAAAATGAAGAAAGAAGATAGAGCTAATGAACTGAACGGAGTTCGAGCTAAATCTGGATTCAAAGATAGAAAATTAAAAGTAGTTATACATTCTGATATAAATGGTGCAGTTAATCATATTGCCAAGTTTTATGGAAGAAAAGTAGTAATAAAAAGTTTATGGAAATATTCTTCGCCTGAAGTTATTCACGACATAAACAAATATAAAGCTAAATTAGTAACTTAAAAAAGTAACCAATTCGTACTTTAGCAATTGTGCTATCCGGATTGATAAAAATATGCTGCTGACACCCGTCAGTATAGCAGAACGTTATGTAAATAGATTTGAATTTATACTATTGTATAAGTTTGGATAACTTTATTTGAGCGGTTGGTACTATGACCGAAACAAACCAGAAAATAGATTTAAATCGGACCCAGATACATAATAAAAAGGAATACTAAAATGAAAAAAATATTAATTAAAAAACAGTCAATTATAGACCTATATAATCCTAAACTAGATGGTGTTTTGAAATTTAAAAGTTTTTTAAATAAGACAGATTTAGATATTATTATGAAAGAAGTAAATTCTAATAGACATTTATTTCAAACAAAAGAAGAAAAATATATAGATAATAATCAAGATGTTGCATTAATATATAGAGGTGAATTTTGTTTAGATGGATTAAATAATTCAGTATTTGAAAAATTATTTAATCAATATATTGAAATGAGAGAAACTATATCAAAACATTCTGATATACCATTTGATACAGGTAATATATTAGAGGTGAAAATTATTCGTTATCCAATTTCAGATTTAGGAGTAGCAGCTCATCGTGATTTATCTTCAAATGTTAATATGATTACTTTCTTTAATCTTTTAGGAAATGTAAATTTTTACACTTATAAAAATAAAAAAGGTGATTATATAAATAAATATTTAATGGAAGCTGGAGATATATCTTTTATGCGTGCACCACGTCTTAATGAAGAAATAGACATAAGACCATTACACGGTGTAGCAGAGGTTTATACAGAACGTATTGTTCTTGCTATCAGAGAAATTAGAACAGATTTAGAAGAGGAAACTAATAAAGGCAACTGGCGTGGTTTCTAACTAATACCTTAAACCATTTTTGGTGGTGTAGGTATTGAATTTTGTTTAACCACTTCTTCTTCAATTAATATTTCTTCGTTGTTTTTTGATATATTGGTTGTTGCACCATACATTTCTAATAGGTTTATATAAGCTTCATTATTTTCATATGTAAATTGTAATGTAGATATACCTTTCGTACCTTTTTCCATTAAATTCTTTTCAGATAAGTCTATTCTTTTACCCCTTGTTTTATCTATCATAATACCTATTTCAACACCCTTAACAGTAATCGTTAGATTTTGCCTGTTATTAGATTGTTTTAAAATTTTATTACCTTCTTCATCAACTTTGTTGAATTCTTCTTTTATAGCTTCCCCTATATCTTGAAAAAATGTAATATAATCACGCATATCTATCGCAGCAGTAGAAACTTTACCATCTTTATCATATGTAGAAATATCATAATTAGAACTACTAGTAGTAGTCTTACCATCTTGTGTTTTCACTTCTGCTAATAATTCTGTAAATTCTACTAATTTACCCATTTTTGCAATAATTTTACTTGGGTTCTTTTGATAAACTTTAAAATCACCAAAAAAGTTTGGTCTAAAATGCTTCACTTCTACTAATTTAATATCATCAACATCTTCACCGACATCTGTTGCAATAATATCTACTGAAGCTAATGTTGATTCTGTTTTTACCTCTATATCCTTAGACTTAGCTTCTGCCCTAATACTTTCTACAAATTCATTACATTCTATTACTTCTAACGTTTGTATATTTAGGTTTTTATTTTGTAATTGCATTTTATACATATTCCAAATTTCAAAACCTTGACCGTAAATCATATTAGAATAAGTATCTAGTAATGCTAGTTTTCCATCGTCTTCCATAAATAAAGCATCACCAGCTATTGAACCAATAAGACCATAACTTTTATCTTGTAATATATCTTTTGTTATAAAATCCATTAATTTTAATATACCCAGATAATCCTTCATAGGAAAACCTTTATCGACTTTTATCTTTTCTAAAACAATATCTATATCTTTAATTATTTTATCATATAGTGTTACATTCTTTTGCGCTTTATTTTGTTTGTAGTAATTTTGTGTTTTTCTATTATTTTCTAATTGTGTTTCGTTTATTTTAGATATATCTTTTTCATTTATAGAAATGTATTTTTGATTTACTTTATTCTGGATATAAGTCTTTTGACCGTCTTCAAATGTTTTTATAGAAACTTTTTTTACCTCTTTATCATATTTTTTAAAATTAGATTTATCTATACGTGAAACCTGACCATTTTTAGAATCTATTACTAAAAATTTATCTTGTTCTTCATAATATAATTTATCCCTATATACATAAGCTGTTTTATTTTTTGATATTATCTCATCGTTAAAATATATTTTCTTTAATTCCTCAGCATTATCTTCAACTATATCTTTAAATATACTGATACCACCAGTTAATTTTTTTTGAGTTAATTTAGTATCGTCTGTATCTTCACCCAATATAAATTTAAGCAAATGTTCTTTTAATTCTAATTCTAACCCTAATAAAGCTTCTGCTTTATCATTAGATTTTGAATCTTCACCCATACTTAATATTAATGCGTCTTTATTCATTATATTAAAGTTTTCTAAAAAGAACTCTTTTATTTCTTCTACTGTTGCATTAGGGTTATCTTCTAATAAATATTTAATGTAATGTGCATATGTTTCATATTTGCTTGTAAATTCTATATTCAATAATGCTTTTCTAATTTTTAAAGCCATTGTATTTTCCTTTCTTTTCTTTATTATATTATAACTTATATTCTTATATTTATATTTAAGCTATTTTGTATTTAAAGTGCTTTATTTCAGGTAATTTTAAGCAGTGTTATAGTATAATATTACTACAAAACAAACAGAGTAAGTCCGAGGGATTGAATAAAATTGTTCAATCATTAACCGTGTGCGTCTTGTTTGAGTTAATTTAAACAAACCTAAAAATAGTTTATGTTGATATCCGGGTTCCTCGATTTATCGTTGTATCGGTGAGACTGAAGCTTAGATGTTTCATTTTAGGCTTTTTTAAGTTAATAAATATTTTCAAAAATGTTAATCCGAAGATGGTTAAAAATATGCATCGGAAACAATATAAGAATTTGTTAATATTGAGTGTGAGCTGAACACTTATTAATTTTTGTCTCCATAGCTCAGATGGATAGAGCAATTGCCTCCTAAGCGATAGGTCACTGGTTCGACTCCAGTTGGGGACACCACCATTTAATCTTTCAAAATAGCCTTAGAATATTTAAAATCCTCAGTAGTAGAATTATCAGCTTTCCAACATTGAAATAAATTAACTTTATATGGAAAATTTTTAAACTCTTTATCTTCCCATTTAAAATCATTTTTACTAGTAATAATATTTAAAAATTCACGTTTTTCCCATCCTTTATTATCATTAGATACTAATATAATTTCACCTTGTGTTGGTAAATAATTATTATTAATTTTTAATATATCTTCATATGGTGATTTTACTTCTTTTTGTATTTTTTTCTTTGTTGATAATTTTGCACGTGTTGCCATTTTTATTCCTATTATTTTTTTTCTAATTCATTTTTAATAATGAATTTTTGAAATTGTGCAATATCTAATATTTCTTCAGTAGCTGGTGCAACTACAAAACCAGTTTGTTCAGGTATAGCACATATAACTATATTTTCATTCTTATAGACAATAATAAGTTGGTTTCGTGTAGGTTTTTCTATTGTACTTTTTGGTGTATCCCATATGTCACCAACATTCAAATCATTAATACGATTAAAATTTCGATTTTTTATCATTTTATTTCCTTTAAATAATAGTATCAATTATAAAATTAATACTTCCTTAATATTCATATTTTTAAATATTTTATATTTATTTAAGCAGTTTATAAGTCACATAATAGTATAATATACTAATTAAAAAAAAGGCATAAATATGAACCAATTACAAATAGTACAAGAAGAAGTTACAAAAGCAAAAAACATTTTAATGAATGCAGAAAAACTTTTTGAAGGGACTAAGAAAAAAGCTTCTATTCAAATCGGTAAGAAAATCTTAGAAAAATCTACTATTATCAATAACGAATGGATTATGAAAAGTATTGTGGGATTTGGCGAATTAGAAGAATTACAATCATTTTATATTGCAAAATATGAATACGATAAAAGTATTAAATGCTTAGTTTTTGTTGATATTTATGGAGAAGAATTTATTGTATTAGATGATAGATTTCTATCTGACTATGAAATAGATAAATTAGAATATAATTGTCTATCAACTAATTTTATTGAATATGGCTTAGAAGAATGTGGTATTGATTTAGAAGAAGCTGGGTTAGAAGATACTAATATTATTGATGTTCTTGATAATGAAATTAAAGAATTTTTATCTACTGTTGCTTCTGAATATATTCCTATTGTAGTATAAGAGCTATATCGTGGATTTAACTATAACACTAATTGCTATATTTGCTTTATTTATTGTTACTATTTTTAGTATTTATTTTATTTATTTTAGAAAAAATGAGGCAGATACAGAATGGGACAATATTAACTATATCTATGATTATCAACACTATGATGCTTTAAATAGTGACTAATATTCAGCTAAATTTAAGCAGTATATTGGTATAATATAGATAATAAAAGAAAAGGTTTAAAATGCATTATTCAGATAAATTAATTAACAACAATACGAATGTAGAAGTCACATTTGGAGCCACTTATGGATTTTCAGATAAAGAACTTTTTTCCATACATACTTTTTTAAAGAATAAAAGAGTAATAAAACTATTATTAACAGATAAATTTGTCATTGACACATTTGCTGAACAATTAATGGGTGAAGACGTAATGTCAGAAGACCATTCATTTATAATTACCTTTAAATATAAAAACGTAGAAGAGATATTAATACTTCTAAAAGAATATTGTGGTAATTACTATATGACAGAGTATTATTGGGATTTAAAAAATGTTTTGAATAGGTTTAAAGAAACTATTTCACCTTCAAAAGAAAAAATTAAAGAGGTAGATATAGACGAAGATATTATTCCTTTTTAAATATCGATTTATTTAAGACCTTTTTAAGCAGTGTTTTGCTATAATATATTTAACAAAACAAAAGGCTTTTAAATATGAATACTTCTGACACAATTCTAAAAGAATTTGAAAAAATCAACACTTTACTTTCACCTATTGCCGCTAATAATGATATTCTAAATTATTATTTTTTAGTTTCTAATTACAAAATTATTACTGGACAAATCAATAGAGTTAATACTATTATTCAAGATAATCTTAAAGAAGATGAATTAAGTAGAATGCTTCTTAATGAATTTTTAAAAGCTAATAAAAATGCACTAGATACATTGGAAAAATTAGCAACTTTATCTTCTGATGTAATGAAAAAACTTTTATCATTACAAATTATTTTAACTGAAAATATTGAGAAAGGCACTAACAATGAATATTGTATCGTTAAAATCAAAAACAATGCTTCTAATGAAGAATATTTAATTGCGATTGATTCAATTATAGATATTTTAAAATTGAAAAATAATGAAGAAATAGAACAATTCGTAGAATATTCAAAAAATATGATTTCTTTAAATAATCATAATAAAAAAGTTGCTTAATTTTATATTTATTTTAAGATATATTTAAGCAGTTTATTGATATAATATCAATATAAAAACAACACAAAGGACTTACAATGGGTTTAGACATGTATTTAACAAAAGATACGTATATTGGTGCTTATTTCGAACATAGAAAAGTAGAAGCTAAAATTGAAATTACAATAGAAGGTAAAAAAGTGGAAATCAATCCAGCTAACCTTGAAACTATTACAGAAAGAGTAGCTTACTGGCGTAAAGCACACGATTTACACCAAATGTTCGTAAAAATCATTCAAGAGGGTGTAGATGAATGTCAAAAAAGTTATATTTCGAAAGCGAAAATGATTGAAATGCGTGATGCTTGTATTGATTACATTGACAATGAAAACGGTAATGAATATGAAATTGAAGACGCTAAATTATTCATCGAAGTAATAGAACCATTAATCGAAGATGAAGACTGTCCTAGCATTCATTATCAATCAAGCTGGTAGGAATTTAATTCCTACTATAATTTCCTCTTTTTAAACTTCCTTTAAGCAGTATATAGGTATAATATACTTATAAAAAAATACACTTAAAGGCTCTTCAAATGACAAATCAAAAAACTATTATCGACAAAATAAATCAAGCAATTATATATCTTAGTAATAGACAATCACATCATTCATATGGAGCTGTAAGTAGTGCATTTACACGTAATTATTTTTCAATGGACCACGATTACAGAACTGAATTTTCTAAATGGTATCAAGATACTAGCTTTTATGATGTTGATACTATGCCACAACGTATTCTTAGTAAAGAAGCTTATTTTATAGTGCCACAAACATATGAAAAAAGTATGAGATTTGATTTTGCACATATTGCCTTAGATAGCACTTGGGGATATGGAAAATATTTCGATGGTGAAAGCACAGAACCTACACCGGAAGCTGAACAGTCATTAGAAGACTTAACAAAATTATTTTCTACATATTTTAATACAGAAATTACTTTTATAGCAGACGTAGATTGTGATTATGAAGATGATTTAAATCTTATTGTTCGTGTTGTATTGCCAAAATCAAAAGAAGAGAAAAAGCCGGAAGTTAAAAAATCTTTAAATAAAGAAGAAAAATTAAATGATAAAGCTAAAAAAGCGAATGATAAAGTAAAAAAATATCAACAAGAACTTATAGATTTTAATATAAAAATTCAAAATAAAATCCAAGAGCAATCTTCAAAATTAAAAACTTGTTCGCATTGTGATAGTAAAGTTAATATTAAACATATTAAAACGCATAAATGTCCAGTTTGTTCTGCACCTATGTATTCCAATACTGATTTAAAAAGGTTTAATAATTTAACTATAAAAATTAATAAATCAAAAGAAGAAGTTAAAAATGTTAATGTAGAAATCAATAAATATCTTACAGCTTAATTAAGTATATTTAAGTGTTATAAAGCTATTTATAAGGTTATATTTGGTATAATATATATAACAAAAACAAAAAGGCTTAACAATATGAAAACATTTAAAACTAAAACAGAAATCGAAAATTTTATTCAAAACGAAGAATTAAGTAAAACTTTTATTTTTGAAGAGGACGAAATGGAAGAAGTAATGATTCTTACTGTTACTGCCGTAGATACTTTAATCTTTGTAAATGAAGATAAAGATTTACAAATTGTTGTAAATACAGCAAAAAATACTGTTCAAATATCAGAATTAGAATAGTATTCTATTCAAATATACTTTTTAATATTTCAAACTTTTTATCTTTTTCTATTTCTTCTTCAGAAGAATTTAGAATACTCTTCACAACGTCCCTTTCACCCTGATACATTCCTACTACATAACCAAAATTATATTCAATAACATATTTTTCTTCTTCTGTTAAATTACTATTTTTTAAAACTTCTTTTATTTTATCTGAACTTATTTTAAATTGTTCATCTTTTATTATATATTCTGATTGCATTTTTATCCTTTATTTTTATAAAGTATTATACCATTTTTAATAATATATTTTATTCCTTTTATAATATTTTAAGACAAGGAATAAAATGGACAATTTTTTAATAATATCACTATTAGTATTACTTTGGTTTGGATATATAAAACAGTTTGTAACTATATATAGAGCTAAAAATGCCAATGGCATATCTTATCAAGCATATTTAATAGGTGCTATTGCTGGGATATCTGTGTTTCTACAAGCTGATAATGAATATACACGCATAGGTTACATTGTATCTGGAATTATGGCTGTAGGGCTAACTATCACAGTCTTATACTATCAAAAAATAACTAACTATGTATCAACTGAAAATTATAGTTCTTTTTTAATATCTGGAATAGCTGGAATTTTTGGTGTCTATGGTGTGGCACAAGCTATAAAATTAAAAAAATATAACCTAGATAAAAAAATTATGATGGATAATATATCTTATATAGGTTGGGCAACAGCAAGTGTTGTAAATGCCTTATATTTCGCAGAAGATACAATTGTAATTGTAGTATCTCTATTAGGTGCATTAATAATGTATTTATCAGTTGTTTATGTTTATTTATATAATAAAAAATTATCTTAAATATTATGTGGTAAGTAATATCAATAAATAAGTTATCTTATTATTATATTACCACATATCAACTATTAAACTTGTATTATACCTCGAACAGCTGTTTTTGCTTTTGAAACTTTTTTATTTTCCATAATATTATTTTTTAATACCATTACAGATTTTACTCTTTTTGGTCCATATTGTTCAAATAATTCTTTCAAGTTACCATTATCAGATGCAACCTTTTTTAGTTCATTTAATATTTCTACTATTTCTGTATGTTCTAACGGTTCTTTAGTCTGCTCTAATGCTTCTTCATTTTCGTCTTTTAATTTTTTTAGAACTAACATATCTTCTTTTACTAAAGTTTCACCTTTTGATATTTTTTTCTTTATGATTGTTAAATGCTTAGATTCTTCTTCATCTGCAAATACGCCTATACTTTCTACTAAATCTAACATTATAGATATTTTATCTTTTGGTGGTTCTGGTTTTCTTAATTCACGTAAAAATTTAAGTTCTTCTTTAGTTAAATCTTCATTTGCACTTATTTTTGATTGTATAGAAACTAGTTCTTCATTTACATTGTTTGTTTTATTTTTCTTTTCTTTTTTTATAGTTTGTTGAATTTCTACTTCAAGCACATCATTTAAAGAGTAATCTTCTTCTAATTCATTTTGGTTATTTCTTACTAATTCAGTATTCATTCTTTATCCTTTTATATATTATAAAGTATATTATAAATAGTCTATTTAAGCAGTTTGTAAGGGCATATTTGGTATAATATATATACAAAATAAAGGACTTAAATATGTTAAACTTTGAAAACCCACAAGATATTGAAACACAATTGCAAAGCAACCCTAGTATTCTTACTGATAAATTTTATTATGATGGTGAAGAATTTCACTGTGTTCTTGATAATGGTTTAGAAAAAGAATTCACTAATACTGATAAAACTAGAGATATATCGATTTCTTTTGATGCTGGCTGGGTTTATGCCAGAGTATCTTAAGAATAATTAGAATATAATAAATAAATTAAAGGATTGATATTGGAATTTACAAGATATGAAAGTATGACTAACCACACAGAAGAAGAATATATAGAAAAAATTCTAGACCATGGATTAAGTTCTGGTGTCTGGAAAGTAACAGAAAAAGTTCACGGTGCTAATTTTTCTTTTTATGTAAATTCTAATTCTATTAAAATTGCAAAAAGAAGTGGATTTACTACTGGTAATTTTTTTAATAGTCAAATTATTGTAGATAGACATGAAAATGATATTAATAATATTTATAAGAAGTTAGTAGAACAAGGATTAAAAGCCAATACAGACGTTATTATATTCGGTGAAGTATTCGGTGGTATCTATGGTGATATGATAGTAGAACCAGGAATAGAAGCTGTTCAAAATGGTATTGAATATACCAATGATATTTGTTTTTATTTATTTGATATAAAAATTGGTGGTGTTTATCAATCTGATGCAGAAATAGATGATTTAATCAGTGGAACAAATCTTTTTAAAGCACCTACACTTTTTAAAGGAACTTTTGAAGAATGTATTAAATACAATAATAAGTTTGATTCTTTAATACCTGAGTTTTTAGGTCTTAAAAAAATGTCTGATAATATTTGTGAAGGGATTATTGTAGAGCCTATCGTTCCTATTTATTTTGAATCTGGTAAAAGAGTTAAAATTAAAAGTAAAAATGATAAGTGGTCAGAAGTAGAAGATAAAAAACCAACAGAAGATAAGACACTTGATGAAAATACACAAAACGAATTAAGTGAATTTATTAGATATATAACAGAAAATAGATTGAGAAATGTTTTATCAAAAGAAGAAGAAATTGACTTCTTAAAAATTAGCACTTTACTATTTAAAGATGGAATGGAAGATTATTTCAAAGATAGAAAATCTGATTTTTTATTATTAGATGGAAAAGAACGTGGTAAAATTATGAATATCGTTAAAAAAAAATGTTCTTCAATTATTAGAAATAATATTAAAAAAATAGAAGAACATTCTTTTTAATATTATTTAGTGGCTCTTTGAAATTATTTTTAACATTTTAACATTCAATGCTAAAAATCTTACAAATTGCCAAATAACGCATTTTCTTAAAAAAATAGATTGTTTGGTAACAAATTTATCATTAAACTCTTTTAAAGTAAAGTTTGTATTTTCGTTCATTAGTTTTCCTTATATTTTATTTGTCTTACTTATAACTATTATAATATATAAAAAATTTTTTTTATATTATTTTAATGTATTTTAATATATAATAATTATAAAGGATATTAAATGCGAAAAATTTTAAGAAGTATTGTAATTTCAGATACACACAACCAACATAATAAACTTAACTTTAGTAGCTTTAATGATTCTGATATAGATATGATTATACATTGCGGAGATTTTAGTAATGATACAGAATCTACTTCTAATAATTTTATAGAATGGTATGGAAATTTACCATATAAATATAAAATACTTATTGCTGGTAATCATGATAAATATGCATTTGAAAATAATGAAGATTTTAAACGTATATGTAAAGAATTAGATATTATTTATTTAGAAGATAGTAGTATAACTATCGAAGGTGTTAAATTTTATGGAACACCTTGGGTTACAGATGTTGGTGACCAATCTTTTATGATGGACGACTTTGAATTATCCGAAATTTGGGATAAAATACCCTTAGATACCAATATTTTAATTACGCATACACCCCAAGCCTATGTATTAGATACTTTCTATGATGGTAACAATGAATATAATGTAGGTTCTAGAACATTAAGTGAAGCAATGAATAATTTTACACAATTACGTTTTCATTTATTTGGTCATGTTCATGGTGACTACGGCGAGACAGACGAAAATTACTCTGATTTAGATTATTTAAGTATTAATGCAGCTTCACCTAACAATTATGTAGTAGGATTAAATAAACCTTTTATTATAGAAATTTAAATATATTATTAAGCAGTTTATAAGGGTATAATTGGTATAATTATATATAAAAATAAAAGGCTTATAAAAATGAAAACAAAATTAGAAAAACTACTCAAATCATTAGCAAAAAAAGAACCTGAATTTATTACATTATTTGATTGTGATAATGATATTACCAATTATAAAAGAAAAAGAACTATAATTAGAACTAACCTAATGGATAAACATCAAGAAATTAAAGATTTTGAACTTAAAAATAATTGTTCTATTTCAGTTGGTCCTTTTTCATTTGTAATTCTTACTTCAGACAAACGTTTTTTAGCTTATTTTCGTAACGGCTCAATAGAAGTAGAACAAAAACAATTTTAAGATAATATATTAAGTATATATTAAGCAGTATATTGATATAATATACTTACAAAAAAAGAAACTAAAAGGCTTTAAAAATGAATACAAGTAAATTAACTAAAAGACAAGTTCAAAAATCAACAAAGGAAATTACAGTAAATGGGAAACCAGCTAGAATTGATGTTGTATTACGTTATGATGATGAATGTGGTAATGGTCACAATTCTTTTTCTATGACAGGTACGCTTTGGAGTAATAGAACAGGGACAACTGATAGAAGTATTATTACTTGTGGAGCGATTAAAGAAGAAATTTCTAAATATGCACCTGAATTAGATTATTTAGCTAAATGGCATTTAACTTCTAGTGATGAGCCAATGCACTATATTGCTAATACTGTTTATTGGGCTAAAGAAGGTAATCTTGATTATGCTCGTTCTTCTGCTGTTTGGAAAAATGGAACTATTGAAGAGTTAAGTAATGAAGATATTCTAAAAGCAAGACTTCCTAAACTTATGGAAGAATTCCAAGAAGATATGGAAAAAGCTGGTTTCGTTTTTTAAGCGATTTTTCTATCTATTTAAGCAGTTTATAAGCAGATAAATAGTATAATTATATATACAAAAAATAAAGGCTTTAATATTATGATTAAAATTATCGAACTTAAAAAAAATGACACTATACTTGTTGCGATTGAAGAAGTTGAAGCTATTGCAACTTTTAATTATATTACTTCTGAGGAAGTTGATAGTGATACTAGAGATATGTTAAATGTTACTTTTAATGATACTGAACTAGCAAAAGTTTCTTTCGCAATTACTGATAATAATTCATTTATTAATGAAGAAGAATTTGTAAAAGTAGTAAAATAATGGCTAATTACAAAACACATAAAAAAATAGGTATGATTTCAACTGCATTGGTCATACCAGCGGTTTATATTATTGATAAACCTTTCGGTTTTTTTAATATCAATATAGAAAGTATTATTTTATTTTTTATTGTTGGTGTAGTTGGCTCTTTATTTCCTGATATTGATTTAAAGCAATCTAGACCTACAAAAATACTTAAAACTATACTTATTACTTTTCTGACTATTTTATATGCACTTAATTTAAACACTATGAATAGTTTTCTTTCTGAACATATACCAAAAATGAATGATTATATTTTATATGCTTCTATGGTTATTATTCCATTCATTGCTTCTATGATTATTCTTGGCGTAATACAAGCTTTAACATATCATAGAGGTATTATTCATTCTATTCCATTTGCTGTATTATCCAGCTTAATACTGTCAATTATTATATCTGCAATACAATTAGATAAAGTAGTATTTGATAGTTTATTTATAGGATTTGGTTTCTTTTGGGGATTTTTAACACACCTAGCATTAGATGAAATGTATTCTGTTGATTTTAGAAATAGAAGAATGAAAAAAAGTTTCGGAACAGCTATTTCTTTCTTTTCTATGCGTAACCCTATCGGTTATATAGCAATGTATGGTGCAATTGCCTTTTTAACACAACAATTATTTCTTAGTTAGTATCTAAGAAATAATTCTACCCCTATTATATATCAACTTTCTTTATCTTTTCAACCACCTACATATTTAAAATACATTTTTTCATGATATAATATTTTCAAAGGAAAATTAAATGAAATCACAAACTATTTTAAATTTAGCAAAAGATATACCAAATGAAAATATAGAATTTTCAAAAAACTGGCAAAAAGAAACTTATTCTTTCTCAGAATTAAAGAACTTATTACAGGATAAAACTATCACAATAAACAATATTGGTTTCACAACCCGCACAGATGAAAATAAAGAAGAATATATATCTATAAAATCAATAAAAAAGATGAATATCAAAGAAGAAATTAAAAAAATGAATTTTAACCAATTATTATTAACAGGTATTATAATTGCTGGTATTTCTGCATTTATTACAAAAATAATTATAAAATTTTACTCTTAATATTATTTTAATAATTATTTTCGTAAAATAATAACAAATAAAGGAATTATAAAAATGACAATTATTCAAAATAATTATAAGTTTAAATGGAATATCAATAAAAATGTAGCATTTAAATATAAAAAATGGACAGTCGGTTCATATATCGAAGCTGTTCTTGGAGTTACAATTGGATTAATTATAATGATTAGTTTGGTTAATACAATTATTAGCATTTCATCTTCTTTAATCAAATATGGGTAATTAGAAATTTTGAAAACACTAAATTTACCTATTAATAAATATTTTTATGACGAAATACAAAATAAATTGTTATCCGAAGATTACAGAGAAATTAAAAAATATTGGATACAAAGATTAGTTAAAGCAAAATTTAAAGATAGAACTCCACAACAATTAGTTGATTTATATTTTATCAAAAATGTAGATATTTTTCAGAAATATGAAAGAGTTTTATTTACTCTTGGATATGGAGAAAACCCTTTAAGTGTTGAAACTAAATTTGTTAGTATTAGACTCACAACTTCTGATGAAATGACTTGTATGGGGCAAGGTATTGCATTTGCTATAAAAATAGAATATTTATAAATTCTTTCTTTTATGTTAAAAAATCAAACTTTCATGATATAATATCCCCTCATATTGAATATTAATTTTATTTCAAGGACAAATTATGAAAAAAACAGAAGAAATAGACTTAGAATTAGCTAATTTTAAAAAATATAAAATAATAAAATTAGCCAAATCATTAGAAATGTATGATGCAATAGAAGCTGACATTCCTCCACAATTAAAAAAATCATTTGATGTTTTTAAAAAAACAACACAAGTTTTAATTATGGAAATACATGAAAGTTCACAACTTACTAATCCACTAAAACGAAGATATAAAAAAGTAACTAAAGAAAATGAAAAATTCCTCAAAAGAGTTATGGATTTATTATACGAAAAGTAATATTTTAAATTAAACTTAATTTAAGGTTAAGTTTAATATTATTCCTTATTCAAACAAATAAGGAGTTACCATGTTAGTAACTAAAAAAGCCCCAGATTTCAAAGCAACAGCTGTCCTAGAAGATGGACAAATAACAGAAGAATTTGTATTATCAGAATATCTAGGAGAAAAAGGAACAGTCCTATTCTTTTACCCACTTGATTTTACTTTCGTTTGTCCATCAGAAATTATAGCTTTCTCAAAAAGAGTTCAAGAATTTAAAGATAGAGGTGTTAATGTAGTTGGTATATCAGTTGATAGCCAATTTTCACATTTTGCATGGAGAGAAACACCTGTCAATCAAGGCGGTATTGGTAGAATTAATTTCCCACTAGTGGCTGATATTACTAAAAATATTGCACGTGACTATGATGTCCTTTTAGATGATAGCGTAGCATTACGTGGGTCATTTTTAATAGATAGTGAAGGTATTATTAGACATTCTGTTATTAATGATTTACCACTAGGAAGAAACATTGACGAAATGATTAGAATGGTAGATGCTATGCAATTTGCAGATGAGCATGGTGAAGTTTGTTCTGCTGGCTGGAATAAAGGCGATGAAGGTATGGTTGCTACTACTGAAGGTGTAGCAGATTATTTATCTAAACACGAAAACGATTTATAAGACAATATTTATCACAATAATATCACAAATAGTTATTTAATATAATATATTTGTGATATTGTAACGAATAACGTGTTATAATTTAAATTATAACTACACTTTTTCTTTTTTCTTTTATAATAAGATTAAAAGAAAGGTGAAACAATATGAAAAAAATTATTTTAAGCACGTTAGCTTCATTTTTATTACTTCATGCTGCACCCCCTATTATATCAGTCAAAAGTTCTATTCAAACAGTTACACAACCTGATACAATAACAAATGGTGCTACACAAGCAACAACTGGTATTGACACAAATACACCAGCAAGTTCTTCAACTTCTTGGTCAAATAGAGTGACAACAAATGGAACACCGCAAGCCGATAATATTTTATATGGTGCTGGTTCTAAAAATAGAATTAATGGTCTTGCAGATAATGATTATATACATCCCGTAAATATAGAAGCTTGGGATAATCGAAGTAAATATTATGGAAACGATGGCGACGATTGGATAGAATTAACACGTGGCACAAAAGTTATAGCAGATGGTGGTGCTGGCAATGATACTATCGTTAATTATCATGGAAATGGTTGGCATACTAGTTATAAACTATATGGTGGTTCTGGCAATGATAAATTCTATGCAACTGTTGAAGGTAAAGATGATATTTATTATGGCGGACCAGGTTTAGATACCATTATTTTAACTGGAACACTTTCACGTTATATTATATATTATGAAGGTTCTAATCCTACAAAATATACTTTTTATTATAGAAAAAGTGGAACACCTAGTAAATGGAATTACGATTCTAAATTTATTACTTACGAAATAGAAAAATGGGCGTGGTCTTTAACTGGTGTTCCACCAGCTCCTGGTGCGGTAGAAGTATTTGATAGAGTTAGTTATATATCAGAAGATAAAAATAATTCCCTATCTACTACACCTACACCTGTATATGTGAGTACTTTACCTACACAAGTAATGTACAAATTACCTGTATCAATAACAGTTAATACTCCAGGTGAAATATTTATTAGAAATATGCCTGTTGGCGTATTATGGATAGAAGATAATGCTACTAAAACACCAATTGGTAATATAATTGTTAGAAATGAATATGATAGCTCTGATAACCCAACAGGGACGCAATCTAAACAAACATATATATTAACACCTTCTACTATGCAAATAAATATAGTTAGAAATATTGATTTTACACCAGCTGAAATAAATGCTATTAGTATTTCACCTAAATTAAGTTTTTAAAGGAAATCATATGAAACATACAAAAATTATATTATCTATACTATTAATTAGTATTTTAACTACTGGTTGTCAAAATAATGAAGATAAAGATATTATTATAAATGATAACAAAGATGATACAGAAAAGGTTTTAACATCTACTTCAGTAAATATATCAGGTGTAGTTGTAGATGGTTATATTAGCGGTGCTACTGTGTGCCTAGACAACAATAATAATAACCGTTGTGATATAACCGAACCTTCTACATTAACCAATAAACAAGGTAAATATTCTTTATCATTTGATAAAAGAGATAATCTTGCATACGCAAACTCTAATATATTATCGATAGGTGGTTTTGATGAAACAGCACAAATTGATTTTAAATATAAATTAAAAGCACCATTCATTAATAATGTTGATAATATCAATATTAATCCTTTAATGGAAACCATTAGCAATAAAATGGAGAATGAAGGTATTAATTACCAAGAAGCAAAAGAAAGTGTTGCAATGACATTTGATATTAATCCAGAAGATATTAATTGTGATATATTATCTAACACTAATTCGAAAGCATTTGAAACAGCGTTAAAATTACAAAAATTTAAGGAAACATTGGGATTCTTAAACAATAAAGAAAAGAAAGAAGTTTTAAATGAAATGAGTTATAACATTAATGGTGAAGCCGGAACAGTAAGTTCTATTATTAATAATATATCTAATTCTAAACTAGATAATATAAAGATAGAAATTACAAAGACTATAGCAGCTATTTCCATTCCTAATAATAGTACATATGAAGAAAAAGCCAATATACAACAAAGGGCAGAAGGCAGAAAAAAAAGGCTTAATAGCTTAGTATCTGCATATACATCTTCCAATACTAATTCGATGGTTCCTACAAATAATATTGATTTTAATAAATTTAAAGAGATTTATAATATACAAGAAAATATAGGAAATCTTATAAAAGAAAAAGGTCAATTAATACAAAATAAATTAGAATTACTTGGTTTGACAGATATGATTAAAAAAGAAGAATTTTATACATTGGAATATAAAGATTTTTTAAATATTAATTTTTCTAATATTAATACTTTAGATGATTTAAAATATGAGATATCTACAACTAATCTAAAAGAAGAAATTAAGCAAATGTTCAATGATATTATTGAGAATAAAAGATTAGAAAACAGTAACTAAACTGTTTTCAATATATTTAATAGCGATATTTTTTTCTATCGTATCTAGGCATAATAATTTCTAAATAATCACCCTTCACTTTATAACTAATACGTTTATTATTCACATCACGTTTTAATTTAATTCTTTTTTCATATTTCTTATAAGTCTTATGGTATTTACCATGTGGTCTTTTATACGAATCTTGCATTTCTATTTTAAAATAACCATTATGGATATGTAAAGGTTTGAAATTTGAAATACGATTACCGTTTAATCTAATACGATATATATATCTATGACTATTTTCTTCATATAATTCTTTTTTGTATCTTTTAACAGGTGGTTGAATATGTCGTCTAGTGTTATAAATAAGACTATCTATTTTTTGATTTCGTTTTTGCAAAGTTCTTATCTTTAACTTGTAACGTTTAATCAAATCCTCATTACGTTGTCTCTCTATACCCATTTCATAATCATCACTATACCCTATATCAGTATCATATATATCTCTTGTGTCAGAAGTATATATTGTACTATTTGTTGTATATATATCTGCACTTAATATAGTGGAACTAATCATTAATGTAATTACAGCTAATAATATTTTTTTCATAATTTAAAACCTTTTTGTTGTGTATCATATATTATATAGTAATTATACTTTTAATACACTTAAAAACTTATATTAAAAGTTAAAATTTAATTAATTATTTTTTAAACATGCTTAGTAATAAGTTTAAAAAGATATATATTATTATTTAGTTTTGGTTTAAGCAGTTTATAAGGTGGTATATAATATAATATACTTACACAAAAACAAAGGACTTATAAAATGATTAAATCAAACTTAGACTTACAAATTACAGTGAAAGCAAATGATAGATACGACATTGACCTGGGGTCATTAAGATTACATAATGGTGATAAAAGTTATTTTTTAGATATTATCAATTCTTATTCAGACGATGACAGTGGTGTTATAACTATTGAATGTGAGTTAGAAAACGATGAAATTGAAAATATTGAAATTTTTGGTGAGGATTCTTATTTCGACCTTACTGATACTGATTTATTCGAAGATACAGCAAGTGCTACTGTATGGGTAGAAGGTGGTGATGAAGAATTTGAAATTATTTCTATGGTTTTAAATATCACACATGATACACTTGGTAAAAAAACTATTCTTTGCATGGAAGAATAAATGTTAGAATTTATTAATTTTGCAATCATTGGTGGTATTTTATTAAATATTGGTGCTTATTTTACTTATAAAGGTAAAATTTTCAACTCTGTTGTTACTTATCTATTTGCTGATATTTGTTGGATTATTATGGCTGTTGAACGTGGAGATTGGACTGGTATGGCTTTTATAACAGTTGGTACAACTCTAGGATTTCTTGCATTCTTAAAAATGCAAAAAGGGTCTATGAATAAAGACCTTTAAAAAAATTTATACCAAAAATAACAATGTTAAAGAAAAAATAAAAAACCTTTAGAAATAAACTTAATTTAAGCAGTGTGTAAGCCTTATTTTTGTATAATATATATAGAAAAATAAAAGGCTTACATAATGTTAAAAGAATTAAAAAAACAAATTAACCTCAAACAAAAAGAAATGCGAAAAACTATTTCAGATAGATTTGGTATTGATGTAAATCCCTCTATAACTTATAATTTAAAAAGACAACGAACACTTGGTATGTATGACCCACAAACTAATGAAATACTTCTAAATAAAGATTTATTGTTAGAATTTGGTGAGCTTTATATAGAAGATGTATTTGTTCATGAATTTTGTCATGCAGTAATCAAAAAACAATATCCATGGAGTGTAGATACTCGAACACATAAAAAAGTTACAGCACATGGTAAAGAATTCAAATTTATTTGCTCTTTTTTTGGTAACGATGGTAAAGCTACAACTAGTGCTTTTAAAAATAGCGAAGTATTAAAAGCTAATAAAAAAACAAAAAGAAAAGTTAGTAGATATTTACACGCTTGCGAATGTAGAGAACATTCAATTAGTGCTATTAAACATAATCGTATTTTAGAAGGTGTTAATTATATATGTAAAAGATGCAAAACTAAGCTAGTTACTGAGAGTGTATTAGTTAAAGCTTAAAATATATTATTTATTTTTCTATTTTTATAGTATAATCAACTATTAAAATTTCAAGGAAAAACATGAGTAATTTACTTATTTATCTAGTTATTTTTATTGAAGGTATTATATCAATATCTTTAGAAATAACAACAATGCGTGTATTAATGCCATATTATGGAAGTTCTATTATAGTTACATCAATAGTAATTGGTATATTTTTACTATTCCTCTCTCTTGGTTATTACTATGGTGGAAAAACAAAAGAAAACCCACTGAAAAATTTATTTGTAAATATATTTATAGTATTCTTCTTAACATTATTTTTCTTAAATGACACAGCTGTTGCGATTATATTTGAGGAATTTCAAAATTTCTTTTTAAGTCTGTCATTTTATTTAATGATATTTCTAGCACCAGCTATTTTCCTTCTCGGACAATCTATGCCATTATTAATTAGTTTTTTTGATAAAGAAAAAATCAATGAAATTAGTGGAAAAATGTTATTTTTATCTACTATCGGTAGTTTTTTAGGCTCAATAGGGCTTAGTTTATTGGCTTTTCAATATATAGGTGTAAATAATTCTATTTATTTGATTTTGTTTTTGATATTCTTAATCACTTTTATATTATCTCATAAATTTAATAAAAAAATTAATACAACACTGATTATTTTATTCATTACAGCTTCTTTTATATATTTAATACCTATTAAAAAATATTCAGTAAGTAATGCTTATTCAAATATAGAAGTTATTAAAAATGATAAATTTAATCAATTATTTTTAAACTATAATTTATCTTCATTAATAGATAAAGAGAAAAAAGCATATGGATATATCAATGATATATTTAATATTATGTATAATTTTTATCATACCAGAGATAAAGACATTCTAGTTATAGGTGCTGGTGGTTGTTCATTAGGATTTGGTGATGAAGATAATAGATACACTTTTGTTGATATTGATAAACAACTTAAAAAAGTAATAGAAGAAGAGTTTTTAGAAGATGAAATTAATGGTAAATTTATAGGTATGGAAGGTAGCCAATTTTTAAATGAAAATAAAGAAAAATTTGATGTTATTTTATTAGATACTTTTTCGAGTCGTAATACTATACCTGTAAATATGATTTCTATTGAAACACTTCAAAATATAAATGAAACATTAACAGACAACGGAATGTTTTATATGAATACCTTACAAAAACCTTTTATTCCTAATGATTATTCAAGTAAGTTACAAAATACTATCTATAGTGCTTTTGGTTATTGTAATAAGGTGCTAACGTCCAAATGGGATATTAATAATGTTGATAAATTATCAAATGTAGTTTATATATGTTTTAAAAAGAAACAAGGTGGGATTAAATTATATACTAATGATTTAAACCAGGCTTCTATGGATTATTTTAAATCAGCTATAACAGGTTCTAAATAATTTAAGCAATGTTTAACATTATTTAGTATATAATACTATTATAAAAATAAAGGACTGAATTATGGGTGTAGAATCTACAAATTATATTTCACGAGAAAACGCTATTGAAAGAATTTTATTTATTGCTGATTTAATTTCAAACGATAAATATAGAACATTAGAACAAAATACTAGTGAAGAAGAAACAGACTTAGTAGCTGTTTTTCTAAATAAATCTTTTTATGCAAATATTTATTTAGAAACAGATATGACAGAATATACAAATACTATGATTGAAGAAATTATCGATTCTTCGTTTTATAGACATAGTATGTATAATAACTATTCTATTAATGAGGAAAATTAAAATGAATGCAAATATTAAAAAAATAGCACGTTGGATTACCTTTGTATTAAGACATGAACCAGAGCAGATTAATATTAAATTAAATCGTAGAGATACAGCTAAAATTATTGATAAAAATGGTTATGTATTAATCAATGATATTTTAGAGGCTGCTGAAATTACATTAGAAGATTTGAAAGACATTGTTAAATCAGATAATAAAATGAGATTTTCTTTTTCTATTGATAAATTAAAAATAAGAGCGAATCAAGGTCATTCTACTAAACTAGTGAATCTAGAACTGATTCCACAAATTCCACCAAATATTTTATACCATGGAACAGCTAAAAAGTTTTTAGTTAGTATTAAAATTGATGGATTAAAATCTATGAGCAGACAACACGTCCATCTTTCTGATAATGTAGCAACAGCTACACAAGTTGGGTCACGACATGGTGAAGTAATTCTTTTAAAAATTGATTGTAAAAAAATGGTTGAGGATGGAGTGGTTTTTTTCCTAAGTGAAAATAAAGTTTGGCTCACGAATAAAGTTTTACCAAAATATTTATTAAATTTGTAAATTAAAGCTTTTTATTATTAGAATATTATTGTATAATAAAAACAATAATAAAGCTAAGGTTTATAAAAATGAGAACTATAAAAGTAAATTGTTTATCTATTTTCGGTGACAAACAAGAAGAACAATATGATATTTTAAAAAAAATGGAATTTACTGAAATGCAATTGGGAAAGATGTCAATGCTTAAAGAAAATTTCATTAAATCAATATGCACACTTGACACAATGAGTGGAGAATTGTATGGTTTTTTTTACAATATAAAAAAACCATTAGATTGGAAAAAAGCAACACACTTTTTAATTAATAGCTCACAAGAAAGAATAGAAATAGAAATTAGATTAGATGAAGATGGAAATGCTTCTTATTTTATTAATACTTTTTATGTTTCTTTTTTAATGAGATAGATTTATATTACAAGGAATATTTAAATGAATAGATATCAAATAGACGTAAAATTATGTTCTGGAGATAAATGCATTCATAGATTTCGCTGTTATCGTTATTCTCTTTATCAAGATGCATTATTTAAAGGTAACACTTTTGATAATATTAATATTAAAGAATGCATCGAACCTAAAAATGAAGAAACTTCTGGATTTCAATATATGTGGCTACCTAATAACATTCCTCTAATATAAAGCATAATCTTAATTATATAAATAATTTAAGGTTAATTTAATCAATTATTTTCTATCATACTTTTAATAAAAAATATAAATGAGAAATTATGGAATTAACTTCACACCAACAATTAGTTGTTGATAAACTTTTAGAAAAACTTTTAGAAAGTATAGATACAAAATCTAGTACTTATAAATTCGTAGAATTAAATGGTGCTGCCGGAGTAGGTAAAACATTCTGTACTATTGAAATTGTTAAAAAACTTCAAGAATATAATTTAAAAATAGCTTTTGCAGCACCTACACACGCCGCGCTATCGGTTATTAAAAAAATAAATAAATATGCAAAAGGTGGTGACGTTTTTCTCGGAACTATACATTCTTTTCTTAATCTTACTATTGAAAATGATTTAGATACAGGTGATAAGGTATTAAAAAGTTCTTATACAGAAGAAGAAGATGCCAATAAGTGTGATATCTTAATAATTGATGAAAAATCTATGCTTTGTAAAGAAATCATGGATAAAATCTTAATTAGTATTAGAATGAAATATGTTAAAGCTGTATTACTTATAGGTGATGGTTTTCAATTACCTTGTGTTAACGGTTATCCACCAAAACCATTTCCTAACTTTTATGAACTTACAGAAATAGTTAGACAACAAAAAGACAATCCTATTATTGATTTTTCTACTATTATGAGAACAGCAATAGAAACCGGCAAATATCCGAATATTGAAGATATTTTAAAAGATGCAAATAAAAATATTATTATGTTTGACGATGAAAAAGAATTTTTAAATCATTTTTATAATATAACCGATAATGAGGATGATAAAATCATTGGTGCATATGAGAATACAACTGTCAACAAATTTAATAATACAATTAATAAAGTATTACATCCTGGAATGGATTATGTTGAACCAGATTTTGCATTTATATTACAAAATACTAATAATACATTAGAGACAGATAAATGGGTGCATACACATAATAATGGTGAAAAAATATATATAGAAACTGTTGCCAAAATTAATTTTGGTGAAATATTTCATTCTAAATCAAAAACATTAAATTATGAAATAAAAACTTTCGAAAAAGAAGTAGAAAAACATCTTTATATGTTAAAATCTTTAATGAATATAGAAATAAAAGATTTAACTTATTATTATTGTAAAGCTGGTGGAGAAAAAACAATAGTGATTTTATCTGAAGAAGCAGAAGCTAATTTAAAAACTATATTAGATAATTTAAAAGAAACAGCACTATTAGCACCAACTGATGAATTAAGACGTAAATATTTCCAATTGTTTTTTAATCTTAGAAAATTATTTGCAAATGTGAAGTATAGTTATGCAAATACATTTCATAAATTACAGGGTTCATCTTATAAACACGTTGGTATTGATATTAGGAATATAGAGAGAAACAAGCATAAAAGTGATGATTTAAATGATACTATTTTTAGATTATTATATGTTGGTGTCACCAGAGCTTCTGAAACACTTTTTATATTAAGAAACAAACCTATAATCGTTGGTGCTCCATTAGATTTTTAAGCAGTATGTAAGTTTATTTAGTATATAATATACTTACAAAAAAACAAAGGACTTACAAATGGAAAGATTTATTATAATTGCGAATTGCGGAACTATCGAAAGAGCTGACTTAGAAAATTTATGTGCTGAATATGATGGAAAACACCATTCTTTATTAAGAACAAAACTCAATACTATATCTTCTAATTCAGATATTAATTTTAGTATGGTAACAGTTAGTGAATTTTGTGATATGTTAAATGATGAAGTTTTTAATGCAGATGATAATTGGGTTCATAATGTAACACTTGAAACTTCTGAAATTCTTTATACAGATGATGAACGCTTTAAAATTATTGATACATTGGTTGATAATGATATTATCGATGTCAAACAAGGTTTATATAATGACGATGTTTCTTTTCTTTCTGATGTGTTAATGGGAAATGGATGGAATGGGTATATGAAACTTAATGATACACAACTTCAAGTGGAATTAGAAGCTATGAATGAATAAATTTAAATTATCTTAGTTGTATCTAGAGGTACTGAATATTTTTCTTTACCTTCTACCATTTCTATTTCTATAGGAATTAAATTATTTTCATTATCGTATATATAATGAGAACCATGATTCCAACTTTTAGGTTTATCTATATTAAAGAAAAATCCTACTAATTCTCCTGTTAAAGTATCAATACTACATACTGATTTTATAAAATCATTTTCACATTCATATTTACCTAATAACATATCTTCTGTTTTGAAATCATTACCATAAAACATTTCTTCAATAGACATATTATTATTAATCCCTTTACGCTGATTATCTTTTTCTAAGACTGATATACAATTTATTTTTTTAAGACTCATAAATTACCTTTTTTTATATTATTATAATATTTTTTTCCTTTTTAAAGATAAAAAATATTAATAAGATATCTTTAAGCTTAGACATGATAGAATTTTTCATTCAATAATAAGGTATATAATATGCAAAAATATTTTTTAAATTCACTATCTTTTTTATTATCATTTCTATTTTTTAATACAATAATTTATGCTGATAATAATAATTTAGTTAAATTAGAAGCTACATATGATAGCTTAAATTCAGCTGGTAAATTAAATAAAATAGTTTCAAATCTTTCTTCAAAACTAACAAATAGAATAGAGTTTAATAATAATGATAAAATAGCAATTGCTTCATTTGTATCACTAAATAATTTTAATAAAACAGATAATATAGGTAATATAATATCTGAAAATTTAATTTATGAGCTTCAAAGTAAAGGCTTTAATGTAGTTGATTTTAAAACTATGAATAATATCAAAATTAAAAAAAATGGGGATTTTGTATTTAGTCGTGATATTAAAGACTTAAGAACAAAATACAGTGTTAAATATATATTATCTGGAACAAGCACAGCGTTTAAAACAGGTTTATCTATCAATGCACGTATAATTGCTATAAAAGACCATTCAGTCATCGCTACAGGTCAAATTTGGATACCTAATGATATTATTCAGGATTTATCAAATATAAATAATATTAATGAGAATATAGAATTAACTATGAAATAATACTTTCTATTTCATAGTTGTTGTTTTTGCGGAAATAGAACAGTTTCTAATTGTTTGTATTAATGAACTACGTTGTTCTGGTAATAGATTTATAAAACTTTTCTTTTTATTAGTAGTCAGCCAACCACCTAATCTACTTTCTTCTTTATTATCTATTTCTATTTGTTCTTTATTTTCTAAATCTTTTATTTTACGTTTAGAAGCTGATTTAGAAGGTAATTTACCGTGTTTATCTATAAATTGCATTACTTCAACATAAATATTTTCAGAAGTCTTTTTCTCTGTATCTGGTAACATATCCAATAATCTTTCTTTTTGATTTTCCGTCAATGTAGAATTATCTTTTTTCATCCTAGATACCCAAGAACCCAGCATAGCTTCATGCTCTAATTCTCGCTTATCACCACTCTTTCTTTCCGTTGCTGAATGTGTAGGTAATCTTTCTTCTGCGTCGTAAAATGTCTCTACACCTACCAATTTGTCTTCGTTATTTAATTTAATACCCATAAAATTGACCTTTTATACTTTTATTTTTATATATATATTATATGATATTTATATTAAATTAACATTAAGCACATTTTTCTATTAAGCATTATATAAGGGACTTTTAGATATAATATATAAAAAGAATATGGAAATTAAAATGCAAACAAAAATACCTAGTAGTCATGAACTAAATGTTAAAATAATAGAAGAAAATAGTTTATCACTAATTAAAAAAACAAAAGAAATACAAGACTTTTTACAAAATAATAATTTAATTGATATTGAAGAAACAAAATTAGAAATTTTAACTTCTTTTATCTCTAACATTAATAAAAATTTTTCTAATATGCCTAATTTATCCGAAATAAGTTCAAATGTTTACATTAACAAAGAATTCCCCTATATTAATCTTATTGCTGCATATGAAAAACAACCAATACAAAATTATATAAATATAGAAGCATGGGGAAATATTAAAGTTGGGAAATATATTTTATTAACAGCTATGGGTAAAAAGCATATGGTTGAAACTATTATTTATAAATTAAATGATAGTGAAAATGAAATTATAAGTTCGGCTGTATTATCACAATATCATGAAAATGAAGAATACACATCTTATTATATTCAAAAAGATATACATGAAATATCACAAGAAAATGAAGCCTTAATTATTCTTAATTATATTGCTAGTTTTTATCAAAAACAAAATATAGAATGGACACCAACGATTAATACTCCTGTTTTAGAATTAATTGTGCATCAAGAATATCAACAAATAATATTTAAATATATTAAAAACAACAAAGTTTCTTCAATTAAATTTAACTATGAAAATGAAGTTTCTAATATAGTTTCAATCGTTAGTTAGGATTAATATTATCATTAACTTCTATTATTTTTGTTTTTGCTTCATATCTTTCATGCAAATAAGCAAATAACATTAATAATCCACTTAATAAAAATATCTTTAAAAACTTTTCATCTGTTAAATGATTATTGATTGACAAAATCAGTAATATTTCTCGTAATATAAATACTATTCCACCTATATATATAAATTTTAAATTCTCAGTATTTTCATTTAGATATAACGAGAATATAGACTTTACTAATTCCAAGAATACAATATATAACATAACTGCGCCAACATACATTGGACCAGTTATTTGTATTTCACGTTCTGTTGATATTACAGAGTAAGATACGAAGATAAATATAATCAATGATATTATCAACTCTAAATGATTTCTTTTAATTTTAAGCATTAGGATATAAACCTTGTTGAATACTAGATACGTCACTCCAAACTACTACTGCATATACCATTATTACCAAAACTATTATTCTAAGTCTTTTCATTTTAAGTCCTTTATTTTTTATATTGTAATTTTATAAAAAAATAGTGTAGAAATAATGTGAATACAAAAGAATTTAAGTATTCTTTAAGTTTATAATATGATTTAGAGTTAAAAAGGAGAGGTTTTAATAAAGAATAGGTAATTATTACCTATTCTTTAAAGTTTTTATTTTGTTAATAAATCGCTTAATTTTAATATATAAGCGTCTTCTGTTTCGTCATAAGGTTTGTCTATACTTTCAACTTTACCAAATACATAAATTTTATTCCCTTTTCTTGTAAATTTTGGTGCTAAACCGCTAACATCTAATTCAGCTATCACATTTACATTAGGATGAATAAATATACGAACAGTATCCATTGATTTTCTTTCATAAATCATATATCTACCAACAAAACAAGTTCCCTTAGTTATTTCATCAGGGTAATTCATTAATTGGTCAAACTTTACATAACTTTTACATTGGTCTTTTGCACGTTTAAAGTCTGCTGGTGTTCTACCTAAATCTACTAAGTTTTCAACGTGTGTAATATCTAAACCAGTATCAACTTTATACCAAGTTCTATAAACTTCTAAACTTACTTTACTTTTTGTTGCATTTGATAATGATTTATAATTAAGAAAACCATAACTTATCCATTCTTCTGCTGTTGCTAATTTATCTTTTTCAGGAACATCTTTAAATAATCCTTTTACATCTGGTAAATTACTCTTACGACCAGTGTATCCTTTAAGATTTTGCCATTTTTTTATTTCCGCAGGTGTTTTTATACCAGCGTTAAACCAAGATGAAGCTAAACTATAATCTTTTATGCCAATAGAAACATATAATTTAGCAGCTTCTAAATCTATATTTCTTTCTATCCAACTAACAGGATATTTTACACCAGTTGATTGCCATTCATGAATATAATTTTTATATCCTTTTACATTAACAGTTAATATTTTTTCTAAATCTTCGAATTTTGATACTTTAAAATATCGCATTAATTCATCACGTTTCTTTATAGTAGCAACTTTTATAGGTATAAGTCTTTTATTCAAGTAATCAACCGTTAGATTTCCATTTAATGCTGAAGTAGTATTTTCTAATACATCACTATTATGTATAATTCTATCGGCATTTCTATCTACATATTTCCTATATATTTTTTTACCTAAATTTACTTTTTTTATAGATTTAAAATATAAATTATATAATCGCATTTCTTCACCATGAGAACGAATATAATCTGTTCTATTTGTATATACAGTTCTATCATAAAAAGCATACATTTTCTTAAAATCTTCTATTTTAAGTTTTGGATTATTTTCATATACAGAATTTAAAGTTTTTATAATGCTAAGTGTGCGTGTTTTTTTATTTTCCACAAAGAATTTTATATATTCAGCAAGAGTATTATCTGTTAAATTATTTTTATTATTTTCTATTAAAACAAGAAAAATCTTTCTTTCTGTTCTTGTAAATTTATAAGGTTTCATTCTTATAATAGTTTCAAGGTCAATTCCATTATCAATACTTCTTCTAGCTTCTCTACAGTTCTTACCAGCTTTGTTTTTCCAGTCTTGTGCTTCTTTTAATGTTAATTTAGATTCTAATTTACATTTTTCAGACTTATAAAAATTACCAGTTAATGCTTTCCAAGCTTTAATTTTTTCTAAATCACTAGTAAGACCAACCCATTCCACGGTTCTATTAGCAGAATTACCACTTTCTTGTACAATTTTCTTTAAATCCTCAAATGTAACATCTAACTTAGTTAATTTTTTTATACTATTTGTATATGCGTAATGTTCGCCATAAAATGGTCCTAAATTTATCCAGTTATTAAATGTATCGTAATCTGTTATTCCAGCGTCATTCCACTTTGATATAATTAGATTTCTTTTAAATTCATTATCCATATCTATTTTTTTCGACCATTTTTCATAATCTTCAACAGATACACCAGCCTTTTCTATCTTTGGTGATATACCATTACAACCACTAAACATAATAGCTGCAGTAGTAGCCATACTTATCAACACTTTATATTTCATTTTAAACCTTTAATTTAATTAAAGTATTATATCTAAAGTATATGTTTTAACTAACCTTAAAAGTAGTATTCTCTTTCTTAGTGTTTTCTTTATTTAAAATAGTTTGTAAGTCTTGATATAAATTTATTAATTTAGCACTTTCTTTTTTTCCTATATACCCGTCTATTTCTGTTTGTCCATTTTCTAAAATATCATAAGAAACAATATATAAAAATTCTTCATCTTGCTTGATAAAATGTTGTTCTTGTTTAGTTATTTCCCCAGATACCTCAATTTGCCCTTCCATTTTTCCTATTTCAACGCCCGGCAACATATCTCCATATTTTTTAATTGTACTTAATTCTTTAGATGTGATATCTAAATCTACAAACAGTCTTTTTATCTTATTTATTATGTCTTCTTTTTTCATTTTTTATTCCTGTAGTCTCTTTAATATTATTATAAAAATAAAAAGGTGTATTCTTTTTAATAGCTTTTATTAACTTAAGTCAGATATAAGCAGCACATTGATATAATATACTTACAAAAAAAATAAAAGGTTTTAAATATGACAACTTCTTTAAAAACTATCGACGGGTTTAACGCCAATGAAACTCTTAATCACTTAGAAAATGGTGGAACAATTATTTCTGACAAGCGCAAAGATGTCGTTAAATTTGTAGATGGAGAATTTCTTATATTCTTTTTTATTGGTAATAGATTATCAAAAGAATCTTCTACTTTTAATATAGATTATCTTTCCACTTTTAAATTTGTAGAAGAAGCTCACATTAAAGAACCTATAAGAAATGAGATTAGTATTAAAAATAAGTTACCATTAACTTTAACAGAAGTAAAAGAACTTGCTGTTAAAACCTTAAATATTTATCGTATTGGATGGGAAATGGACAATATTGTTTGGATTATGAAAGATGGTTCTATGTTTTCTACTAATCACGGACAATTATGTGTATATACAAAAGAAAGTTTTTTTGATTATATGCGAGATATTAAACTTAATTTAATTGATTGTTCTGATGTTGTTGCAATTATTAAGTAGTAATTAAGCAGTATATTGATATAATATACTTATAAAAAATAAAAGGTTTTAAATATGATTTCAATTCCATCAGTAGTTCAAAATATAGTAGAGTTTAATCTTCGCGAAAGCGAACATAATGCAAGTATGATTATTAGTTCTGAAATTAATTTTTCTGAATGGTTCGAAAAACCGATTACTGATGCAGAAGTATTAGAATTAGAAGTAGAATTCCCAATGCTATCATTTACAAATGATGGAATTGATGCACGATTAGATTTAAATTTTCTTTTTGTAAATCGTCAAGGTTATTATTCTTGTTTTTATAATAATACAGACCATAATCCATTATGGAAAAATGAAACTAAATGGGACTTTACTTCTAACCATGATACTTGTTGGAGAGATAGTGCATTTACTACTTCACAAGATGACATTTATGAAATTAGAGCAGCTATTTGTAAAATTTCAACAGAATTATATCCATTAGAACACATTAATATCCCTAAACACGTTATTCCTAATTTCTCAAGTATTTCAAATACTGATAAATTTACATTTGACGAAATTTCTACAAAAGAAGATTATCGTAGTAATAAGCATATATTGGAATTATCAAAAGAAGGAACTTTCTTTAAAATTTCTGAAGAAAATGTAGTCGTTTAATTTTAATATAATATATTCTTAAGTTTTTTCATATATAATAGTTTAAATTAAAAGGCACTTTTTATATGAAAAAAAATATTTATGTTATATATCACTCTGAAAAACACAAAGATATAAGAGAAAAAAGAGAACATAAAAGTAATTTAGAATATTTCCAACAAATTTATCAAAATACCTACAATATCAAATTTATCAAAGACACAGATACTATAATTCCTAATCTTAAAAATGAAATAATAGTAATTGGAATACAATCACGAAATTTTAAATTTCAACCAGACTATAATGTCAATAAGATTATATCTTTTGATAGAGAAAGAACTGATTTTGGTAAATTAGTTACAGATAAATGGTTTGCTTATTTATTCTTAAAAGAAAATAATATAAACACTATACCAACAAGTCATTTAGGTTTCATTAAACATGAACCTATTACTAAAAGCGAACTTCCTGTTATTATAAAATCTAGAACAGGAGCAAATGGAAAAGATGTTTATTTAATTAATACTCCACGCGAAGTTTATGATTGTTATAAAACTATTATGGTGACTAATAGGGAAGAAATTATAGATTATATTAAACAGCCATTCATAGATACCTCACTAGGGTCAGATATTCGAATATTATGTATAGGTGATAAAATATTTTCATATGAGAGAAACAATCCAAATGATTTTCGTTCAAATATCGCATTGGGTGCTAGTTTTAAGATAAAAAAATTAAACGAAGTACAAATGGAAGGAACAAAAAAAATTATTCAATTAGTTCAGAAAAAATTCCCAGAATACAATCATTTAATAGGTATTGATATTTTTAATGATGATACTTTTCAAGTTATTGAATTAAACTCAAACCCTGGTATGCATGGTCCTATTAATTTATTTGGTGATAAGTTTATTCAAGAATTAACAAAATTTTTCAAATTATGATTTGTAAGCAGTTTATAAGAACATATTAGATATAATATATGTATTAAAACACAAAGGTTCAACACATGACATTACCAAAAATATATACTTATCTTTTAGTGATTTATCTCCTAATTAGTTCTTTTTTTATAAATTATCCAGGTGTAATACCAAACGTTAGTAACGAAAAAATAATTAACGAAAATATCTATTCTTTTTTTAACACTCAGCAAGGTATCTTATTTTCGATTTTTATGTTGTGGGCTATTTCAAATTTTTATAATTGGGCTGCTGGCTGGAAGCATGTTCGTTACAATAGAGGATGGGGTGCTGGTGGTCGAAATACATATTCTGATGCCGGAATAGACCATAAAATTCTGGGATGGAATTCTTCAAATAAGTCTGATTATTCTTATGAAACGTATTAACTATATTTAATATTTAAAAACAAAAAAGAATTATAGTATTCTTATAGACTTTTAAACTTTTTTATGTTACAATTTTTTAAATAAAAAAGGATAAATATGAAAAAAATATTATTATCGTTATTAGTTGTTTCAAGTGTTGCTTTCGCAGTTGAAAATGTAAAAGAAAAAAAAATAGAGGATTTAAATAAAATCACTCCTGGTGAAAAAATATTTAATCAAAAATGCTCAATATGTCATAATTTAAAAACATCTTCTGAATTAATGACAGGACAAAGATTTGCACCTTCAATGATTGATATAGCAAACAGAATGAAAAAGAATATTATTGTTCCAGATGAAGATATACAAAGATTTACTATGATTTCTTTTATAAAAGAATATGTTAAAAATCCTTCTTTCGATTACTCTATATATGATAACACTGGCGTAAATCCATATGATTTAATGCCTAAAATTGATATTAGTGACAAAGAATTATCATTAGTAGCAACTTGGGTTTATGATGAGGTATCTAATAGAAAATTCAAATAAACTGTAACTAAATAAACACTATATAATTAGTATATAGTGTTTAATTACCAAAATATCTTTCTCTTTTTAATTGCAAATTAGAAGAATAAATTAATCTATCCATTTCTTCATATATAGTCTCCCTTATATATTGACTATTTTTTCTACTACGAATACCTACATTATTTAATCGTAATTCTTTTTCAAATTCTAATAATAAAATGGATATTTCGAATATAGTATTTATATTATCCCGTTCATAGTCTTCTTGTAAATCTATGTAAGTTAAAACAAGCCCAAAATGTTCTTCTAATGTATTAATTTTACCATTATGTATTATTTTAAATATAGCTTCCGAGTCTATAAATTTTAAATTAAAAATTATGTTTATTTTTTTTCTTAAATCTTTCTTTAATTTTTCTATATTAAAATGTGTTTGTAAAAAAATTGAATATTTTTCTTCCTTACTTATATGTTTTTTTATCAATTCTTTTTTATTTACTATAGAAATAGGATTAATATTTATTTTATCTAGTATTACGGACGTTTTTATAATTTTATTGTCTTTTAATATAATTCTATTTTCAACTACACTAGTATCTATGTAAACATATACAATCAAACTTAAAATAAAAATTATTATGAAATAAATTTTTTTATTTTCTAATTCCAACATCATTTACGCCTTGAGATATTTTTTTATAAGTATAGCATCTTATATATATAAAATTTTAAGCATATCATAAGTCTTTTTTTACTATAATATTTATAAAAAATTAACCAGAAGGTTTAAAATATGATTGAATTTGATTCAGAAAGTGCAAAATATTTATGTAATTATTCAGAAATTGGAGAGCAAAAACATTTAACCGTCGGAGGACTTTCTATATTAGATGAAGATGAAGATGAATTAATCTATAACTTAATATTATTTATACAAAATAATGATATTAATGAAAAAGACTTTAAATCAGGTTTATTTTGTGGAATGGGCTTAGGAATAAATACCTATCATTATGTTAAAAAATTATATATTAAAAAATTAAATTTTGAAGAAATTGAAAGTATAAAAAAAGGAATTATTTTATTAACAAAAAAGAATACTTATTTTTATATAAATAATCAATCTTTAACTGTATTTAATGCTCTAATAAAAAATGAAAATATAACTATTGAATCAGCACATATTATTAATCCTGATACAAATATTTTTGATAAATTAAAAATTACATTAAATATTCAACAATTAGCTGTCTAGTTTTAAGTAAATATTAAGCATAACATTGGTATAATATCCTTACAAAAAAAACTTAAAGGACTTACAATGGGAATGGGATATTCAGCAGTTACAACAACAATTATTACAGAGGTTAAACTTAAAAGTTTAAATTTACCAACTTATGACGCTTTTTTTAAATGGTTTGAAGATAATGATTTAGATATTGATATGTTTGCATATGATTCGCAAGGTATGTGTGATGATTTTGAAGGTGACTGGCAAGAAATTGAAATTTTGATTTCTAATTTATGTAGTGAATTTAATAAAGAAACAGGTCTTTTATTAGATATTGGTTATCACAACTCTTCTGATGAAGGCTCTAGATATGATGACGTAGATGGCTTCTTTTGGGAAGTTCATGGTGTTTATGAACGCACACCAGCAGCAGTTAAAAATGCAGAATTAATTAGCCCAGCTAGTTATGTTATTTTTGGATAACATTTAATATTTATAAATAATATTGAGCAGTTTTAAACTGTTTAATATATAATTTATTTATAAAAAAAGGAAATAGAAATATGAAAACATTACCAGAAAAACTAACATATATCGGACTTATGCTACCGGACCTCAAAAGGGATTGGGGCGATAGATATGAAGATAGAATCAATCTTGTGATTACAGAAATTCTTGCAGCTTTACAAATGGATAATTTGGATGTAGAAATGAAACAGAAACTAAAAAAAACTTTACTTGTTGCAACATCAGAACTCATTAATATTGAAAATAATGAAGAAGATGGACGTATTTTTAGAGATTCAGCCCCATTGTACAATTATACTGATGATAATCATGGTATTACACACGCTGTTTGCGATAGGATAAAAGAAGATATGCTTTATCCTGATGATTGTTTGATTTGTAATGATGTGGACTTATTTGTTTGCCCAGATGAAAAAGTAAGTAATATTCAATTAACAGAAGAAGGTATTATTGATACTATTTCCGGTTTAACTATCATTAGTAATATTACTTTTTTAAATAATTCTAGTGATTTAGAAAATCAAGATTTGATTTGGAAGATTGAAAAAGAAGGGATTCGTTATGGAGTTTGTGGAAACAAAAAAGCATTTTGTATTACAAACACAATGGTAGTTAAATGTCCAGCAATATATTATGACCTTTGGGAAGAAGTCCCAGATAAATATAAAAATTAAGAAGAACTTTAAAACTCTTCTTAATTAAATTTATAACTTAAAGAAAAATAATGGAAACCGTCTGCATATATACCAAAACCTTCAAACTCCGGTGAATAATTATAATTAAATGAAAAATCACCTACATATATTTTAACACCGGGTGTTGCGCCAAATATTGGTAATCGTTCCGTCCCTATATTTTCATAAGTAAAATCAAACTTTCCAGTAGTATTATTATAATTAACATTTTTCTTTGTTTTATTTAACTCTTTTGAGCCAACAAAGGCACTAATATTTATTCCTACACCTACAAAACCTTTTGTTCTTATTTCACCAAAGATTCCAGCAAAAGGAAATATACGTTTATATGAATCTTGTATTATATTAACAGACAAACCATAAACTGGTTCAATAAACCAATCATTATCTATGCCATCATAACTTGTATATTCATAACCTATACCATAGTTCTTTTCGTTAAAATTTCCGCCTACTCTATCCGTATCATTGAAATGGTTTGCATGACCATGCAGAACTATCCTATGCTCATTTGCGTTTAAATTTTGCACTAATATATAAATTAATGCAAATATACCTAATAATTTAATTAATTGTGTTTTTTTAATATTTCAACCTTTTTTATATCATGTTTTATTATAAAAATATTTCAACTTAATTTATTAGATTAATCTTTTTTTTATTAAGTTAAGCAGCTTATAAGGGGTGTTTAAGTATAATTAGTAAAACAAAAGGAACTAACTTGAAAAACACTATTACACCACGTTATACTTTTACTAATCAAATTCATAATTTTCTTATTATTGCTTCTATTATTTATTTAACTATTCCTACATTACTTCCTAATATAACCGAGAACATCTATACAACACTTAATTTTTCTATTGTTGCTTTTCTATTATTTTCATTCTATATTAAAAATATAATGAAAAAAGAAGCTTTATATGAAATTAACAATAGAGTTAGTAGAATTAAACAAGAAACTGTTAAATCAAAAAATGAAGAAGATATTTTTAACCTAGAGGTTGGTTTTCCCAAAGGAACAAAAATTATTCTTTTATCAAATGAACCTAATAAAAATAATGGTGATTTCAATGAATTAATTATTGGCTATGTAAGTCACATAGAATGTATTACAAAAGCAAACAACCCTGTTGTTGTATATGGAAAAGAATTAGATTCAACTGAATTATTTTTTACAATGTCTGAACCGTTATATTATTCTAAAGAGTTAGAACAAAATTTATTAAAACTTAAATGGAATGAAAGATGGAATATTTTTTCAAGTGGCAGACATATTATTGATGCTAAAGAAGCACTTAGAAAAGAAAAATATTCTGCATAATTTTAAGTTACTTATAAGCAGTATGTAGATATAATATATTTATAAAAAAACAAAAGGTATTTCACTATGAACATTATTACTAAACAAAACTTTCTCAAACAACTACAAATTAACACAGATTTATTAATGAAAAATTTTAATGACTATAATGTTGATAATAAAACTACTGATTTTACTTGTCTATTGAAAAATAATAAAGCAGAAAATATAGCTGATATTTGCTTTAGTTGGAATGGTGGTGATATTAGAAGTGTTAAACTATTTGTCTTTACTAAAAATGAAAAGAAAAATAATGCAAACTTTATGATTGAACTAGAAGATAAAAGCATTGGTTGTGGTAAATATACTTCTATTTGGAACTCTTACCTTGGTTCTCCACTAGCTATGCAAATAAGTTCATTTGATACTATGCAATCAAAAAAGATGGTGACATTAGAAAATAAAAAAACTACTATGGGGACAGAAATAGAATTTATGGTAGAAGTAGATGCTATATTACAACCACTTTATGATTTATTTTATAGAACAGAAGATACTCTATCTGATTATTACACAGAAAAAAATATTGAATCTAATTCAGTAGCATTTGCTGAGTATCAAAAGAAAGATAACCTTTATAAAACAGAATTATTATTAACTGATACTATTGCACAAACTGCTGTATTTCAATCTTCTAATTATTTTCACCGATAATTAGAAGATTACTAATCAAAAACTTAGGAATAAAAATGAATAAAGAGAGAATAGATAAAAAAATAATTATCACTGGTAGGGATGTTACAAAATTACTTTCATACAAAATTAATAAGAACCAACATGATTCAGAAGTTATTATTGATACTTTTGTTAAAGGTTTAATTGTTAATTTGAAAAAATATGGGAGTGTTAGTTTGAAAAATTTTGGTATTTTCTATATCAAAAAAAGACCGAAAAGAACTTTTATATTACAAAAAGAAGAAATTATCCCAGCTAGGTATATTATAAAATTTGAAGAGAATAAAAACATTTCTACAACATTTGAACTTCAAGATAAATACAATGACACTATATTAGATATTATCATAGAAACTTTAAATTCAAGTAATTTTAATGTTGATAAAGTAGTATTGAGATATTTTGGAAGATTTTACATTTCTAATGGTGAGATTAAATTTAATGCAAGTCATTCGCTAAAGGAAATATTTAATAATAGTTAAGTACATGCTTATTTAAGTTATATATAAGCAGTATATTAGTATAATGACACTATCAAAACAAGGACAAACAAATATGCAAGAAAGTATCCAAAACATGACAAACGTAACTATTGGCGATATATTTCAGGAGAACAGAACACCTAACAAAATTATGTTTCAACATATTCAAAAAAGAGAATGCAAACCAGATTTATTAGTATTTGCGGATATTAAAACAAATAAAGAAGTTGTTTTAACTGAAAGTATGTTTTATACATGGTATAACACGACTAATAAACTCTTAACTGCATAAGTTAAACTAACTTTATTCTAAAAAAGACATATAGTGTCTTTTAAAGATACTATAATCATTATATAAAATAAATAAGGACGAAAAAATGGCTTTTAAAATAATTAAAAAAACAACAAATGTAAAACCTAGAATTTATGATATTATCAATAAAATTACTGGTTATGATTTAGATGAACCTATTTATGAAAATGCTGACAATTATAGATATTGTGAAGTAGGCGATATAGAAGCTGAAAAAATTTACGAAAGACAAATAGAATATGGTTGTTGTGGTTTTTATGATAGCACAGTGGAATTTAGAGGAAAAACTTATAAAATAGGTTTTAATTACGGACACTAAATTAAATATAAGGTAGGAAAAATGAAGAAAATATTATTTTTAATAATAACTATAAGTGCTGTATTATCGGGTAATGAGTATTTGAAAGCTCAGAAAAACTGCGATAAAATATTAGTAAAAGCAAAAGTTAGTAAAGAAGCATCTAATGATATTAAATATACATTTGATGCTCGTGGTAGATTACTCCAACATGCGCAATATAGAATGTTAGAATATAATGCTTGTTTAACAAAAATATTAGTAGATTTTCGTTAAACAAAAATAATTAATGTCTTGGAGTATAAAATTGTGATTGTGCAGCACCGGCTGGTTCTGAATAAGAAGCTAATATGCCTTTTGCTACTTCTTTTGTAAATCCTTTCATTCGTTTCTGGGTTAAGGGAACAACACAATCTGTATCAAGTAAGTTACCATAACCAATAGGCATACCATTAGGTTCAGAGTTTATAGCGTGTGAAAACAATATCGCACCTTCATTGTCTATATCAACAGCAATGTAACCATAAGCATTTGTATCTTGTTTTTTCTTTGCAGATACTATTTCAACTACTTCACCACTTCTAATAACAATTTCGTTTTTTGCCATTATTACACCTAAATGTATCATTTTTGTAGGAGTTAGTTTATAAGCCATTTCCACCATACTATCTATATTAGGATTATCAAATAATATATTTGTTGCTAATGAAGGTATTTTTTCAGATGTGTCTTTACTTTCATTTATATCTGATAATGTAGTATAATTTTTTGATTCATTTTCATTATTATATGGATTAGGATTAGGATATATGTCCCATTCATATTCTATTGGACCAGTATAATCTTTTTCTTGTTTTTTTACTTTTTTTTGTATCATAATACCAATACCTATTTTTAATAACTCAGGTTGGTCTTCGTCACAATAATCAGAACTATAATTAGCGTTATCAACCGTTCCTATATCTAATGTGCCTTCTTTTTTACCTAAATTAAATTCTGGATATTTATTACTTAAATTTAAATTAAAAAATTCACTAACTTCTTTCTGGTTTTCTTTAGTCACCATTATTATTCCCGTCTGAATTGTCTTGGAAGCCGTTTGTATTTCACCTTGTTCAAATTCTTCCGTATTAAACTGCATTTCATTTAAATCTTCTAAAAATAATTTCTTTTTTAATATTCTACTCATCTTTTATCCTTTTATATTTAACTTATTATACACTATATAATTATTATTAGATTTAAAAGAATTAAAATGAAAGCTAATTCCTTATTTATTATTTATTCTTTATAATAAGTTAAATATAAAAGGAATAAATAATGTCTAAGAAAACAATCAAACTAGAAGCAGAAATGCGAAATGAAGAAAAATTTGTTAATAGCAAATTAGATATAAGAAAAACTGTTACAGAAAAAGCATATATACTTACTGGCGTATTAGGTGTAATTAATAATAAATTAAACAATGCTGATTTAAGAGAAATCACTTTAGATTATCAAGGTCTGTTAGTAAATCCAACTTTTTTAACGCCAAAAATGCCTAATGATACTGTAAAAATAATTTCTTTTATGCAGGACGAAAATGCACAAGAAGAATTATCATTAAATATGAATGATACATTTGATACAACTATAATGGAAGCACTATCTAAAATATCTATTCTTAATAAAGCAATGAAAAAAGGAACTAGTGAAGATATAAGAGAAATCAAAGAAGAAGTTATCGCTATAATCACTGATTTAAATGATTATATGAATGATTTTTTACTTACAGCACAAAGTGAATTACAACGTAGTAAAACTTTTGTTTTTATAGCTGAATTAGAAGAAAAAATTAAAAACCTTAAAGGCGAATTAAAAATAGCTAAAAAACAAAAAGAAGATACAACTAAAATAGAAGAAGAACTTTCTAAAACAAAAGATTTACTAAAAGGATATGGTGTATCTACTTTTGATAAATTTGAAAGAGGTTTAGAAAAAATAGCGAATAAAATTCTTTAAAAATAATTTCTTAACAATTATTCCACAGTTAAAAGTACTTTGTTACTTTTAACACCTACAAAAAATCAAATTCAAATCTTATTTTCAGTTGTTATTAAGCAGTTGTTCTGTATAATATATCTAATATTTCATACTTATTGGTATGATTAATCTTTAAATATCTGATATATTCGATATTTATTCATCTAAACAAATATAGGATTTAAACAATGAATAACAATTTAAACGATAATAAATTAGATAGAGCTGACGAAATAAATTTAACAATTGGAACTGTTATTTTAATTGTTGGGGCTTTTATTTCATTAGCTCATTATTTTCATAATCAAGGACTTTAAAATGAATTTTAATATTAAACACTTATTTATTAATTTTCAATATTGGATAACTTTTATTCTTATTCCATTTATTGTATTTTTTATCGAAATAAAAAAAGTATTCAGTGAAATATCTATCATTACTTCTATAAAAAAAGAAATGGCAGCACAATGGTATAGATACAAACAATTTAACAAAATTAAAACAACAAAAAAAGACTAGCTATTCAGGATGGAGACCAGTGGTGATAGATTTTAAATCAGTATTCTTTATAATTTAATAATATTTTAAGTTTTTATTGGTTATAGTTATTTTAACTAATAAGAATTAAAGAACTTATTTTGTAAGTAAAGTCCCTATAGTAGGTTGAAATAATACATGAATTAAACTTTACGATATTATTAATTTGTAATATAAATGGATTAAGTTTCAATTAATCGAATGATTATATTTATATTGCGTACTTTGGAAAAATTAATAAGAAAATTTCAATGACAAAACATTGAAGCTCTGGTGTCGGAGCCTAAATTTATAGTTAATAAAATAGTATAAGTTAATTTATTAACTAAAGCACTGTCCTTTGGGACGGTGAGATTCACAAAATGGGTAGAGAAATTAATTATTTCAGGTGTTGCAGCTTCTTGCTTGATGTAAATTAATTAACTTTTTGCAGAAAGAAATCAATCATTTGCAGAAAGAATGCAGAAAGAAATTTTCGTTATTTCTTTCAATGTAACAACTCCTCTTCGTTAATAATTAAGTAGTTTTTAAGCAGTATATTGATATAATATACATACAAAAACAAAAGGCTTAAAAATGACAAAACCTACATTAAATGATTTAAAAATAAATACAGAAGTTAATGGTTCTTTCTTTTATAAAGATATTAGAAATGGAATGATTAGTTTTATTATCACTTCAGATAAATATGCATTTATTAATGGAACTGATGTAGCTATGGAATATCTCAACTGGTTAGTATCAAAAGAAAACTATACTGTTGAGGATATTGATATTTGTTATGGTGGAAAGTATAATGGTATCACAGAAGACCAACTCACAGTCGTTTATGACAAAACTACAAACTCTTTTCATAAAGATACTATCGAACCATTTGATTGTCAGCCTTATGGTGATTATGAATCAACACAATTCTTTTTAAGAGCTCCTTCTGAAAAAAAATCTAAAACACAGATTAAAAAAGACAAAGAATTTAGAGTTAAATATCTTGAATTATCTAATAAACTTCAAGATTTTGATAGAACTATTGTTGCTAGAATTAATCAACAAAAATCTAAATTCAAAACTTGTCCTTCTTGTGAAAGTAAATTAAATGCTGCAAAAGTTTTTAGCGTTGGCTGTCCTCTTTGTGGAAGTCAAGATTTTGGTTACACAACAACTGATAAAACTAATAAAATAAAATTACAAGAAAAAATAGAAGCTGGTAAAGAAAGATTTCATTCTATTCCTAAAGATATTTAAGCAAAAAATTATATCTTTATGTTAAAATAGATTAATTATCATAAGGATTATAACAATGAACGAATTTCTTGTAGTAGCTAGTTTCTGGTTCATATATGCAATATACCTATTTATTAAGCCAACTCCCGTATCAAGTAATATATCAGAAGTAGAAGCAGAAGCTTATTTTTTTGGTAAATCAGAAGTAACAAAAAATAGAAAGATGCAATATGGTTTAAGGACTAACGGATTAGCTTTTTATAAAAAAGAAGATGGTCAAATAAATATTATAAAACAAAGTAAATTATGTGATTTAAGTATTATTTAAATCTATATATTGTATTTTTAAGCAGTTCATAAGCTTGTTGTTGGTATAATATACTTACAAAAAAACAAAAGGCTTTACACTATGAAAAACTATAACAACATTAAATTATTTATTCAACTAGAAGATTTTACAAAGAACGAAGAAATTAAAGATATTCGTTATACTTGTGCTGGTGTCATTAATGAACAAGGTCAATTATCTGGTATTGTTTATGGTTATGAAGGTGGTGGAGAATATAGCGAACAACTTATTTTAAATGGTAATTTTATTCCGAATTATGATGAAGATTTAGATGAGCATTTAGAATTTGATGAACAAATCACTTACCTTGAAGATTTAACTGAAAAAGGTTTTTATGATAAATGTTACAATTCTATTGAAGATATGATGTCTTATGATAAAGATACTTGTAATTATAAATTAAAAACAGAAGCTAATTATAAATTTGGATTTTATGACAATGGTGATAAAGTGTATTCTGAATTTCCTGACCAAGTAACACCACCAAATTATGGAAACACTTATTGGGAAAATAATGATACTGGGCTTTATACAATCAAAGAATTAGATATTCTTTGTGCAGCATAAGGATTAAGTAATATGTTTAATTTAGATACTACAAATACTAATCTTAATATGAATGACAAAATAGATATTATCCTGAATATTGGACTACGTTTGTCTTTTTCTATCTTATTAATTATTTTATTTTATATTGAAGCTTACGCAGTTAGTGCATTTTTAGCTGTTGGTTGGGCTTCTATCAATATTGGCATTTCTATCAGGAGAAGTATTCAGCTTTATAGAAATATTCCAGTAGATAAACCTTAAAAAAGGATTTAATTTGAAAAAATATATAATCACCAAACATGCAATGCAGCGAAGACCACATCATAAAATTACTCCAAAAGCAGAATTAATAGATTTTATTTCTAAGTTAGATACAAAAATTGATTTTAATACACTAAAAAACAATGAAGTTTCTAAGATTACTAAAGGTGGTTTTTGTGCAATTATTGATAAAAAAGATGATAAATATGTATTAATCACTATACGTGGTTACAAAAATATTGATTTAGATTCTATTAAGCTATACGTAGTAGATAGCCATACAGCAGTAAGTAGTGGTTTTGGAATACTTATATTAAGAAAAAATTTCAAAGGCAAAATGGTAAAGTGTGGGCATGTGGGGGATATATATGGTAGTGATAATGAAAAGTTATTATGTTTATCTCCAAAGCTAAAAAAGAAATATATTGGATTGGAATTTAATAGAGCTGGTATTAAATTTGTTAAGAATGAAGAAGTAGAAAATCTTATAACTTTTGATAAACGAAAAGGTCTTTATATATTAAATGATTTCGAGCATGTTATTTACAAATAATTAGTTATCATTTAAGCAGTGTATAAGGTAGTAACTGGTATAATATATATACAGAAAGAGAAGATATATCTTCTTTAAAAACAAACAAAACAAGGACTTACAAAATGACTTTAACAGAAAATGAATTCGATAACAACTATACTTACAACGAAGCAATTATTAGCACAGAGTTTGACCCAGAATCACAAAGTGGTATGTTAGAAACTTATGGTGAAGATATGGCACAAATTCGTAAAATTCAAGAAACTGCACCAAAAACGATTTGGTCTATGGTTGATAGCGAAGATGGTGATAGTATGGAAATTCGTTCTGGTATGGTATATGCTGGTGAATTTAATATAATTTATTATGTTATTACAAACGAAGAATGGTCAAGTGAAGAAGTTTATATTATTGGTGAGTTTGATAATGAATAATAAAAAATTATTTGAAAAATTAGATACTATGCAATCATTAGAAAATAATGGTCGTGGTATTCAATGTGTTAAAAATGCTGGATTTGATTTTCGTGCTGGTGATATTCAAGGTGGATTACAAACACTTTTAATTGATTCTGATAAATTAACACAATATCCTGAAATCGAAGATTTTATACATGATAATCTAATTAGAATTAAAATGGATTGGGATATGTTAGACCAAGACAAAAAAGAACGCTGGAGAATCGGAAATAAACTAATTTAATAAAAATTTTATAGTTTATTAAGCGAAATTTAAGCAGTATATTGGTATAATATACATACAGAAAGAGAAGATTTATCTTCTTTAAAAAAAACAAACAAAACAAGGACTTACAAATGAAAATTACAACTAAAGCACACTTATCAAGTGACATTAAAACTATCCAAACACAAACAGGAAACGCTATGGTTTCTTTCTCTGTTGCTGACAATCGTTATATCGGTAAAAACCCAGATGGAACTGCTAAAACTAAACCAGTTTTCGTTGATTGTGTTGCTTTCGGTAGAAATGCTGAATATCTTACAAGAGTTGCTAAAAAAGGTACTGAAATTTTCTTTGAAGCTGAACTTGATTATGATATGCTTGTTTATCAAAATGGAACAAAAGTTCCTAAAGTTAGCTTCGTTATGATGTCTGTTCAAGCACTTAGAGGTCAAATAGAACAAGCACCACAACAAACAGCTTAACATTAATTTCAGGCATAGTAGCCTGAAATATATAATAATTATTCTTCTTTTTTAACACCACAAAATTAACACATATATTTTCCTTTTAAATTTTTATCCTTTTAAGATTACTTTAATATATAAATAGCTATTCTATTTGAAATAATTCATTTTAAAAGGAAAAACATATGAATAAAAAAATAATTGCAGTAGGATTACTTGCTTTATTAGGTATAGGTGGTGGTGTCTTTTATGGTAAAAATAAAGTAGAAACAGAAGTTAATGAAAAGGTTTTTAACCAAATTAAATCATTAGAAAATAAATTTGTTGATATCAATGGAACTAAAAATGGTTCAGTTATATTAAAAAAAGAAAATGTTAAATGTGTAGTTACCTCAAGTGTCGAATGTGTTATAAATGACTTAGTTATTAATAATAAATTAAGCACAACTACTATTAAAAAAATCACTGTTACAAATGTTGAAGCAGCATTAGATTTTGATAACGTTATGAAAGATATAAAAAATAAAAAACCTATCACTATTAAAAATAATATAGGTATTGTTATCGAAGGCGTTACTATGGTCGGTGATAAAAAAGAAAAGTTAATGCAAGGTATGAGTTTTGATAAAATATCTTTAACTGTTGATACAGATATAACGAATAATATTGCGAAATATTTTAAAGGTTCAATCACAACTGTTGGATTAAAAATGTCTAAATTTGACAAAGTACAGACTATACCAAATGCTGATATTTCACTTGATACAACAGATAAAGGCTCTTTATTAAAATTTAAAAATGAAAACTTTAGTATTTCTGCTAATACTACGCAAGATTTAAGAGATTTTACAAATATTGAAGTTAATAAACGAAAATTAGCTGATATTAATAACATTGACATATCTTTATCTTTTAATAAATCTTTGTTAGACATGGAAAAAAGTTTCTTTGAATTGTTTCAATATAATGGTATGCCAGCAAATACTATAAATACTATAAAAGCGCAAATAGAATTAGTTAATCAAGCTATTGCCAATAAAAAAGTTTTTGTTCCAAATACACGTAAAGGCTTCCCACAATATATTCAAATGATTGAAAGAGCCGGAATGACACTAAAAAATAAAGAAGCTGATTTAGAAAAGGTTCTTTCATATGTTATTGGTGATACAAATACTATTCAAATTTCTGTTTCTAAAAAAGTTATAGAAGTTCAATAATAAATATTATACTTACACAGAATAACAGTAAATTTTAACCAATACTGTTATTCTATTTTCATTCAATCCCCAATATTAAATTTTTTAGTTGTTAAGTTTGTTTTAAGCAGTATATAAGAATGTTTTTGATATAATATATATACAAAAATAAAGGACTTATAAACATGACAAGAGCAGAAACAGCAATCCAATTAGGTGCAGCGTCGGTTAAAATAGAAGATAGTATTCAAAGTTGTTTAAATCGTGACCAATTGGAAGTTACAAAAAAAATGTTAAAAAATTGGTATATACAGTGTATAAATATTACATTAGATTCTTATAGTATTAACAAAATTAAAAATGAATTAGAAGAAGTTATTCGTATGAAAGCTATACAAATTCATAAGCTTTCTTTTTAGATAGTTAAGCAGTATATAAGACTACTTTTGATATAATATATATACAAAACAAAGGACTTACCAGATGAAAGCATTTAATAATTTTTTAGAATTTTTACAAAATAACCAAGTTGAAGAACAATTTTTTGAGGAAATTATGAATGTAGAAAATATAGAAGATATAGTAGAAGTCCAGGATATTATTATTGATACTCTATCCACAGAAGAAGGTATTGATAACATATTTCATAATGGATTTTTATTTTTCTATAAAGGTAATAATGCAAATACTATCACTAATATTGATTGGGAAGAAATTTGTAATATTTATAAAAATAGAGATAATATATCAGTAATTGAAACATCAGTAATAATTAATACAAAAGGTATATTAACACAGGATTCTTATTTTCATGATTTATCAGAAAATAAATTCAATTCAATTATGTTAACAGATAAAGTATTTTTTCTTAATAAAAATTATAGAGTTTTTAAAATAGACAAAAAAAGAAATAAAGTGTTAGCTGTCCTTTTAAATAAAAAAGGAACACATTCAAAAAATAAATATATTATTATTACAGAACAAATAATTGAAACGAAAACTAATGGTAATCATGAAGTATATGGTGCGCTTCGTAGTCTTTAAAATTAATATCTAATATTAGTATTAAAAACCAATAAAGAACAAGGTTTATCATTTATATCACCTTGATATTTTACTCTATGTTTTACCTGTGTATTAATTAAATATATATCACCTTCTTTCAACATAACACTTTCTTTTAACCCACGCTTACCTATATCAAATATAAATTCATTACCGTGTGTTTCCAATACATAAACTATAAACCAAGGATATGTTTTTGTAGCAAATTTTTTATCGTCATGCCAACCAACATTATAAAAACTAATTAACAAAGGCTCTTTTTTATGGTTTAAGATAGATTTAATATCTTGAGGTATTAAATTCTTAGGAAATATTTTTGATATATTAAAGCCATTTGGTCCATTACTAATTCTACTTAATACTTCTAAATCTTCTTCTCCAATTGAAGTTGATACAAAAGATTTAATATCTTCATTAATATTAATATTACCCTTATTAATTACATTAGTTCGCATAATTCGTATCCTTTAAACTTTTAAGTTGTTCTTAGATATATACCATATATATATTTAAGAACAACTTAAGTATATATATCATTTGTTTTCCATATTATCTTTATAATAAAAAGATATTAACAAACAAAGGATATAAAAATGGATAAAGACACTATGGGTGGAACATTGATATTAGCAGTAATAGGAATAATAATAGTTTCTATAATAGTAGTATTGACTATTAAATTTTTAAAAGGTAATTTAAAAATAAAAGATGTTAGATATGATGACAATAATCAAGAAGCTGGAATTACAGGTATGTTAATCTTAAAAAATAGAAAAGATTTAGAAAGTGAAGGTATATTTATATCATTAGTTGGTAATGAGACATCTCGTAGTCGTACTTCGGATGGTGGTAGTTCAAGTAATACGCATGAAATATACAGACAAGAAGTAAGAATTGAAGAACCAACTACTTATTCAACACTTAATGAGCATGAATTTTCTTTTCAATTAAGATTTCCGGATATTCAAGAGGAAAATGGTTCCCCTATTCAAACTGGTAATGCAAAAGTAGATAGTATGATTGGTATGGCTGCTGGTATGATGAATGCATATAGTGGTGGTAGAGGTAGAACACAGATTAAATGGACATTAGAAGCACACGTTGATTTACCTGGTTTAGATATTACTACAAGTGAAAAAATACACTTATAAAAAATAAATAAAATACCTATTTAAGGTATTTTATTAGTTCTGACGTTTATCTAGTTTCTCGTTACCACATTTTGGACATCGTGTAAATAAATCAATCGGATAATTATCACCACAAACTTTACAAATAATATATTTTAAATTCTTCCCCATCTTTTCACCCTTTGTTATAATAAGTATTATTATATTAGATTATTTCTTAATTAATACTTATATTAATAGTTTCAGCAGTTTATAAGTCTATTTTATATATAATATCTCTAATAAAAATAAATAATGGATATAAATATGAAATTAAGATATAAATTAAACCTAGATACAATAGATGCACAAAAGCTACAAATAGAACTTAATATGTTTTTTAATTATGAATATCAAGCTGGCAAAATTACAGAAACTGAAAAAAAAGAATATTTTGCAATATCAAATATATTAAGTACAAAAGATAAATTATATGTAAATGATATTTTATATAATATCTTTATTGGCTTTTATTTACAATATTTTGATAAAAGAATGCGTCAAACTATTGGTAATTTTGGTCTATATACAAGAAACGATGAACAAATTACTATTAAATTTAGTTTAGATAAAAATAATGATAGCTTATTAAATTCTGTTGATTGTGGTGCATTATCCGCAACTAAACCAAAATATAGAGTAATAGAAGAAATTAAAGATATTTTAGACAGTTTAGCTACAAAGTATATTAGATACGAAAAAGTTAGCTATAGAGCGCTTGAAAACCTTCCATATGAAGATAATCCGTACGTTACTAGAGCTGAATAGGATTTAATATGGCAAAAAAACAAAAAGTAATTTCAAAAGAACAATTTTTATCTAACTTAGATATTATTCATATCCAAAGATTTCAAAACAAAATCTTAGACCGTGCGCATCCTAACTATAGTTATCAAGATAAAGATATGATAGAAACTATTATTAAATACAAAGGTGCTAATGTTATTACAGTATATACACAAATAACGCCTAATTACTATCATGTAGGTAATACTTATACACTTACTAGTAAAGACATCAAGATTGATGTTAGCACTAATAGGACCTTTATTAAAAAGCATAAACTACCTTTTAAGAAAACAAAAGTTCGTGGTGATACTAATGATAGTTATGACAAAGAATTTATATTTCAAAATGAAATTCAATTACAACTAGGTGTTGGATTTGTTAGAAAAGTATTGAAAGAAATTTTAGTAGAGTTAAAAGATAAATTTGATTATGTTCCAGAAGCGATTGTTACTTCAAGATGTAATGGTATATTTATGAATAGTGGGACTATTCAAGAAGCAACGCATTGGGGAAACAATTACAGAGAATGTAAAATTAATCTTAAATAATTATTTTAATTTTCTTATATTCTGATTTTTTGGGGAATTTTTTAAAATTTTTTTCATACCTTCTGAAGGTTCATAAGGTAATACTGTTTTTATCATATCCATAGGATTGTATGGGCTTGTTATACCATTACTTTTATAAATACCTTTGTTTTCTAGTGTCGTATCTATTTCTTTTAGAATAATTAACTTTTCTTCTTCTAAATCACCATACATGTTAGCATGTAAATATTCTTTGATTGGCTCATATTTACTATCAACCATATCCATTAATTCTTCCATATTTTCTTTATATTCTTCATGAACTTTTATAGGTATAAATAATTTTGATTCAACTTCAATAGAATTCATAATACGTTTGTGATATTTTATGATTTTTTCTACTAATTCTACTATATAATCTACACTTACATTGAATTCTACACTCATATTTAATTACCTTTAAGCTATATTTTTGGTGGATTTACTATCTTTTTTTCTTCGCCAAGTTCCGGTATCTCTAATTCTGATTTTAGTATCTCATAATTAGCTAATAATTCTTTCTTAATATTTTTATCCATCTTTTTTGAATGTTTTTTATATAAAAGATAAAACTCACCTAATTTAGAAGATAACCATTTTTGTTCTGATACAGGTATCTCTGATAAATCTTGAAATATATCTGAAATTTTATTTGTATCTGATATAATTGTTTCTTTTTGACCAGCAAATAATGAAATATTATCTATTTTTCCAATACCTTCACCATTATTTAAATCTGCAACAGTTTCTTTAATACCCTTTAAACCAACATCATGGTCTTCATCTGTTACATAACGACCAAAACTTTCTTTTTCTATTTCTTGTAAATAACGTAATCCTTTAGAAAACCTTGATATTATAGGATTAGTAACAATAACTTTTAAATCTATTTCATATCCCATTTTCTTATATCTTTCAAATTCATCTGTCATCCACCAATCTAAATCTACTGTATCTGTAACTATTTCTTTTTGTTCTTCTTCCATTTTTGTTCTTGCAAGAGTATTTATATGTGAGGCAAAATTATGTGTTAGATTAAAACTATTAATTTCAAAAAATCCTGCGCCTACTCTTTGCATTGTTTTTATACCAGGATGAAATTCTCTGTATTCGTCTGTATCTACTGTAAAATTTTCTTTTCTGAATGCTTCTTCCGATAAAGAAAAACTTTTCCCAGCTGCTGTTTGTCCCAAAACTAAAGTTATTTTTTTATTATCATTAGAAGAAGTTATTTTTTTATCGATATCTTTACCAAAATCAGTCGTTTTCGACATTATTTCTTCTGCTAATGCCTGACTTTCTTCATAATCTATTTGAAAAGTAAATATAGAATAATTAAGTTTTGGCATATTATTTGATAAATTATTTATTTTGCTTCTATCTTCAATTGATAAATTATCAAAAGAAGTATTTAAATCTATTTCTTGTAATACTTTAATTACTTCTTCATAATCTTCTCTATATTTTTTAGAAGAAACTTCATTTTCTTTTCGCAAGGCATTAGCTTCTTCTTCTGGTTTATATTTAAGAGCAGATTCTAAATATTCACCATTAAAATTAAGTAAATCTTCTTGAGACATTATAAATTCTTTAAAACCCTGAATTTGTAAATATCTTTGTTCTGTTAAACTCATTTTAATTTAGTTACACCAGTGTTTGTTTTAGGTGCTTTTGCCATAATTTTTTTCATATCTTCTGAAGGTTCATAAGGTAATACTGTTTTTATCATATCCATAGGATTGTATGGGCTTGTTATACCATTACTTTTATAAATACCTTTGTTTTCTAGTGTCGTATCTATTTCTTTTAGAATAATTAACTTTTCTTCTTCTAAGTCACCATACATGTTAGCATGTAAATATTCTTTGATTGGTTCATATTTACTATCAACCATATCCATTAATTCTTCCATATTTTCTTTATATTCTTCATGAACTTTTATAGGTATAAATAATTCTGATTCAACTTCAATAGAATTCATAATACGTTTGTGATATTTTATGATTTTTTCTACTAATTCTACTATATAATCTACACTTACATTAAATTTAACTTTTTTCATTTTTATCCTTTTATTATATTATAAATATATTATGATTTTATCTATTTAAAAGTATTTATCTATTTTCTTTTAAATTTTGTAAATAGTCTTCAAACTGTTTAACTTGATTTTGAATAGCTGTACGAACTTTATGGCGACTTTTAATACTTCTATCTAAAAACATTAACTCCCTATCTTCTTTAACAGCTCTAGCACGTGTAGGAAACATTCCAATAGTTTGTCCTATTTCTCCAGCAGATTCTAAAAAAATGTTCCAGCCTAAATATTCTTCATCCGGCTTATCTTTTATATTCCAATATTCTAAACCCATATTTTTCCTTTTTATAATATATCTAAATAATATATCTAATATACTTAAGTTATGCTGAATATAAACAAGAAATTAAACTATAAACTTTTTAAAAATTTAATTTCTTCTAAACTAAAAGAAGATGGTATTTTTGATTTCAAAATAATATTATCTATCTTTTTATAAAATTCAATTGATTGTTTATTATCTTCATTATTGAAAAATTTATAAACATAATAAGTTCTGTTTCTAATTAATAAATAAATCAAAGATATATTGAAGCTTAAATATGTTTTATCCGAATATTTATCATTATATAAAAATTCGTCTTCCTTAAAGCCTTCTGGTAATTTACATTGTTTTAGTTTGTTTGACCATTCTTCATCCATTAATAAACTAGACAAGTCTAGTATTGAATATATAAAATTAATTAATTTTACGTCAGTATTTAAATTAATACCTTCTGGTATTTTATAATTCATTATATATTCAATGTGTTTATTATTCAATGGATATAAAATCTTTCCATTTAGTAATGGATGCTCATTTTTAAAATTTCTATTTGCAGTAGCTATATTTTCCATACAATTTAATACAGGTTTTATATTTGCGAATATTTGGTTGTCAATTTTATCTTTTAATAATTCTTCTTTAATTAAGAAACATTCATATCTTATAATTGATATTGATTTTATCCATAATTCTTGATAATTATTCATAAAATTTGGATTTTGTTCTTTTTGAATATTTGTAAAATCAAGATTAGGAACACCTAAATAATTATGACAGGTATTTACTATTTCACTTACTAATAATCTTACAAATCTTTCTTTTCCTACTAACATTAATTTTCCTTAAATATATTACTTATTATTTTATAGAGATATTATAACATATTACTTAAATTGTTTATCTTATTTAAGGAGTTTTTAAATTCTTAATAATATAATGAACTATAAAAATAAGGAATATAAAAATGGCTAAAATTATTTTAGAAAAATTTATGCAAAAACATGAAAAAAAGCTCTATAAGGGATTTTCTGTATTTATCACTATATTATTGATATTTATGTCTTTTAAATTACTTAATGATGCAAAAGAAAAAAGAGAAAATTTTCAAAGTCAAAAGAAGAAGTTTATAAAAAATACTAATTTAATTTTTGAAAAAAATGAGTCTTTCAAAATAGTAGATAAAGAATTAAAATACTTCCTTACAGGTGGTGTTTTTTATTGTTTTCATAATATTGTTTACCTTAATGGATACAAAAGTCATATTGGTAATAGTTATATTAGTCCATTAACTTTAAAACCTGTAAATTGTATC
>Ga0256824_10000025_pt1 | contig 56463 bp, 55 predicted proteins | sample CV67metaG_FD_191570 | JGI IMG/M metagenome (GOLD analysis project Ga0256824, IMG submission 191570) | Hydrothermal vent microbial communities from East Pacific Rise, Pacific Ocean - CV67 | ecosystem: Environmental > Aquatic > Marine > Hydrothermal vents | place: Pacific Ocean: East Pacific Rise...
GGGACCAAGCTCTATTCCCATTCGTTTTACTTCATCAATGTAGCGAACAACCTTGTCAGTATTGTCCTTATCAGATGTTAAAAGTGCTGCCATAAACTCATTTGGATAGTAAGTTTTTAACCATGCAGTTTGAAAGGTAACCATAGCATAGGCTGCTGAGTGAGACTTGTTAAACCCGTACCCTGCAAACTTTTCTATAAGTTTAAACAGATCAGATGCAAGTTTATAATCAAGTCCTAGTTTTTGAGCACCCTCAGAGAAAAGACGGTTATACTTTTCCATCTCCTCTACTTTTTTCTTACCCATAGCTCGACGAACGATGTCCGCACCACCAAGACTCATTCCACCGATAATCTGTACTATCTGCATAACTTGCTCTTGATAAACAATCATTCCATATGTTGGTCCAAGTGTATCAGCTAAGAGGTCAAAACTAACCTCTTCAAATGGATAAAATACTTTTTTTCTACCGTGCTTACGCTCGATAAAGTCATCAAGCATTCCAGACTCCATAGGTCCAGGTCTATATAGAGCAAGAACGGCGATAAGGTCTTCAAAATTATCTGGACGAAGACGACGGTTCAGATCTTGCATACCTGATGACTCTATCTGGAACATTCCAACAGTCTCACCTGTCTGAATAGCTGCATAAACACCTTCATCATCCACATCTATCTCATCCCAGTTTACTGCCACATCATAACGACGCTTAATAAGTTTGACTGCGTTTTGAATAACATCAAGAGTTTTTAGCCCTAGGAAGTCAAACTTAATAAGGTCAATATCTTCCATATAGTTTAGTGAGTACTGTGTTACAAATGTATCTTCACCTGAGGGCTTATAGATAGGTGTTTTTTTCCACAACTCTTCATTTGATATAACCACACCAGCAGCATGAATACCTGAGTTTCTTTTAAGTCCTTCAAGTTTCTTAGCAAACTCCCAAACTCTTTTGGCATTTGCATCACTCTCTATAAGTTCTTGTATCTTTGGCTCTTTTTGAAAAGCTCCATCTTTAAACTCTCCACCCTTTGTTTTACCATTGAGGGTGATTCCAAGTTCATCAGGAATAAGTTTTGCCATCTTATCGGCTTGACTGAGTGGCATCTCTAAAACACGAGCAACATCACGGATGACTCCCTTCGCTAGAAGTGAACCAAAGGTAATGATTTGTGCTACTTGATTACGACCATATTTTTCTACAACATAGTCAATAACTTCTCCACGACGAGCCTGCATAAAGTCCATATCGATATCGGGCATTGATACACGTTCAGGATTTAAAAATCGCTCAAACAGTAGGTCATACTTCATAGGGTCAATATCGGTAATGTCAAGTGAAAACGCAACCAAACTACCAGCAGCAGAACCACGTCCTGGTCCAACAGCGATACCCATACGTTTTGCCTCAGCCACAAAGTCCCAAACAATCATCATATAACCTGGGAATTTCATCGAGTTGATGATATCCATCTCAAACTCTAAACGTGCTCTATACTCATCATGACGCTCTTGGGGAACTATTTTCAGGCGTTTAACTAAGCCCTCTCTACATTTATAAATAAAATACTCTGCATCATTTTTATCAGCTGCTAAAAAGTGCTTTTTCTTATCATCATCACTTGCATCTTGAGGAAGTGGAGCATCATCTTCATAGTCAATAGTTAAGCCCTCTTTTGCAGCATACTCTTTTGTGAACTTAAAGTTAGGAGGCGTTGGTGTTTTTACAATAGGTACAAATGGTTCGATTTTATTTACTATCTCTTGAGTTGCCTCAATAGCCTCTGGAATATCTGCAAAAATCATAGCCATCTGCTCTGGAGATTTTAGATAAAACTCATGCACTGAGTGACGCATACGATTTGGATCATCGTAGAGTTTATTCATTCCTATACACATAAAAGCCTCATGATACTGTGCATCATTTGGAAAGGTGTAGTGTGTGTCATTTGTAGCAACTACTTTTATACCAGTTTCACGAGATATTTTAAGTATCTGCTCATCAATAAAAAGCTGATCACCGATACCATGTCGCATAAGTTCTAGGTAAAAATCATCACCAAAAATGTCCTTATATTCACGAGCAACTTCTAATGCACCATCGTATCCTAACGCACCATTTCGTACATTTCGTTCATTTGCAAGATTTAGGTGCCATGAAACTTCACCTTGAAGACAGGCAGAGGTACAGATAAGTCCTTCTGAGTGTTCACGAAGTACTTTTTTGTTAATACGAGGAAAGTAGTACATACCGTGAATAAAGGCTTGGGAGGAGAGATACATAAGGTTCTGATACCCTATCTTGTTTTTAGCATATAGACAGATGTGAAAACGCTGTTTTGTACTCTTATCATTAAGCTCTTCACCATTATGGATATACCCTTCCATACCAATAATAGGTTTAATGTCAGCATCAATCATCTGCTTATAAAAGTCAATAGCCCCAAACATATTTCCGTGGTCAGTCATAGCCACAGAAGTCATACCCAGCTCTTTTAAACGCGGTACTAAGTTTGTAAGTTTATTTGCTCCATCAAGCAGAGAATATTCGGTATGTAGATGTAAATGTGTGAAGGGTTGAACGCTCAAAATAAATTCCTATATCTCTCTAAATTATTAGAGAGATTATAGTCTATTTATCTTAAGTAAAAGTAAGTTATTTAAGTAGTTTTTTCCAAGCTTTTTCTATTTTTGAAACAAGCTTTTTCGTAATACCTTTAGCCTCTGTAAGAATAGAAGGATTTTGGTGAATAACACCAACAACATCTTCTACACTTCCAATATGCTTAATGATACTTTTAACTTTTTTCTTGCCAATTCCATCTATAGATGTTAAAAAATCTTTGAGTTCGCCCTTAGTGATTTTCGCCTCATCTTTTGCTGATTCGCTAGACTCATCTTCTGTAGGATTTGGAGCATTATTTGTACTTTTTTTGCTTTTTGTTTTTGCAGGGTTTAGTGCTAAGTTATCTTGATAGTTATAGATTTCACTTGGCCACTCTTCAGTCCATCTGCGTTTTACATCAAGAACTGGGTACTGTTCATCAAGCTTATGAATATACTCTTGTTTACCACCGTAAGATTTTTTCTTCTTACCAAAGTACTCTCCATCATATGATGGAGAAAACTTACCAAAGTGAATATGTCTCAAAGTTCTTAAGATAGAAGGGTCCATCTTACTTAACTCTTCCCAGTTAAACATTGGCATATGAGGCTTTCTAAAACGACCCTCACTTAGACTCCACATGATATACTGACCTATCCAGTCTCTGATATATGGAAACGCAGCAAAGGCAGTAGCACACTCTAAAATACGAGGAACACCATCTATACCATAAGCAACATCACAAGCCCAATACTCAGCTTTTGCATCTTTACTCACTTGAACAGCTAAATCAAGAACATTCTTAGGAACATCCATATAATCCATGCTTCCACCCTGAGAAGTGTTAGTTAACCACTCACCTTCAGGTGCACGACGCCAAAAGGCACAAACAGGCTTGTGACCAATAAGCATTACACGGATATCTGCTTCCATAGGAACGAAGTCTTGGAAGTACTGTGGATGGTATTTTTTCTCATTGTAAAGTTCTTTTGCTTCTTTATAAGAGTCTACCTTATGAACAAAGTATCCACCATAGTTTGATGGTCCATAAGATTTTTTGATTATTTTTGGATATTCACATTTTTTTAAAAATTTATTCGCATTATCATGATTGTAATAGATATATGTTTTAGGGATAGGTAGGTCATATTTCCAAGCAAATCTAGTAACATTTTCTTTAGACTTGTTTGAAAACTGAGTATCCATAGATGGAATAAAACGAACATGAGGAAGAGCACGAGCAATCTCACGAAAAGTTTCATAAGCAGTAGCAGGGATATTTCCAATTAAAACATCGATTTTCTTGCGTTTAACCTCTTTAATAAATCTGTCTTTATCATTTTTCCAATGATAAGTTACAGTCTCTATCTTGTTTGGCCAACCTTTAAAATTTGAATGATCAAAAAATCTTAGTACATAATCCATGTACAGAAAACCTAATTTTGGTAGTTTAGTATTGCTTAAACCCATGCTGCTTCCTTTGTAATTTATAATCTATCTCTTATTTAACTTTTCCTAAGAACTCACAATCTATTGTATTTACTTTTACTAAATCATCTACTAAGACATGATAAGGTACTTGAACAACAGCACCAGTCTCAAGTGTAGCTGGTTTTTTACTTCCACTTGAAGTATCACCCTTAAAGTTTGGTGGTGTATCAGTTACTATTAGTTCCATAAACTCTGGTGCTTGTACTGAGATAGCCTTGTTTTTAAAGAAGATAATCTCAACATTGATACCATCTTTGAACCATTTTGATGCCTCTTCACACTGTGCATACTCTAAACCTAATTGGTCATAAGTTTCTGTATCCATAAACTGGTACATTTCACCATCATCATAAAGATACTGCATAGTTTTGTAGTCTATAGTTGGAATTTCAAATTTATCACCTGCATGAACAGTCTTCTCAACTACTTTTCCATTTAAAAAACTCTTCATTTTCATGCGTACAAACGCAGCGCCCTTACCAGGTTTAACATGTTGAAATTCAACAATTTTATATGGTACTTCGCCTACGATTAAACGTACGCCTTTTTTGATATCGCTCATTGAAACATTTGCCATTAACACACCTTAAAAATATTTTTAAGTATTTTACAATAAATGTACTTAGAACGCTATAATTCTAATTATTATTTATACATAGGAATTATACATTATGGAATTTACTTTAGAACATACATCTGGAAAAGCTCGTGCCTGTACAATCAAAACGGCTCATTCGACTATTAAAACACCTGTTTTTATGCCCGTTGGGACTATAGGTAGTGTTAAAAGTCTTGATGCGGATGATCTTATAAATCTTCTTGGTGCTGAGATAATTTTAGCTAATACTTACCACATGTATCTTCGTCCTGGAGATAAGGTAGTTGCTAAGATGGGTAAGCTCCATAACTTTACAAAGTTTCCAAAGAGCTTCTTAACTGATAGTGGTGGATTTCAAGCCTTTAGTCTCTCCGACATCTCTAAGCCCATGGAAAATGGAATAGAGTTTCGTTCTCATATTGATGGGAGTAAACACTTCTTCACTCCAAAAGGTGTTATCGACATTCAGACGAATCTTGGTTCTGATATTATGATGATACTAGATGATCTTGTTGCACTTCCTGCTACACAAGAGCGCATCAAAGTAAGTATAGAGCGTACAACTGCTTGGGCACAAGAGTCAATAGATTACTTCCGTTCACAACAAGAAAAAGGTATCTGTAAAGAGCAAAACATTTTTGCTATTATTCAAGGTGGAACAGATAGAGCTTTTCGTACACAAAGTGCAACAGAGCTGTGTGCTATGGATTATGATGGTTTTGCTATTGGTGGACTAAGTGTTGGTGAGTTAAACAACGAAATGTACGACACAGTTGAGCATACCATCCAGTATATGCCGACTGATAAACCTCGTTATCTTATGGGTGTTGGAACACCAGAAGACCTTATTGAAAATATCGAACGTGGTATTGATATGTTTGACTGTGTTATGCCAACTAGAAATGCTAGAAATGGAACACTCTTCACATCATTTGGTCGTATGAACATAAAAGGTGCTAAGTTTAAAGAAGATGCAGGACCAATAGACCCAGAGTGTCAATGTCTTACTTGTAAAACATACTCTCGTGCCTACCTTTGTCATCTCTTTCGTGCGAGAGAAATAACTTACTTTAGACTAGCAACTATACACAACTTACACTATTATCTTAATCTTATGAGAGAAGTTCGTGAGGCTATTTTAGAAGATAAGTTTGATGAGTATAAAAAAGAGTTTTATGCAAAAAGAAGTTAGTTACTCTGTGATCTAATTCTAAGTATCTCAGGAAGAACAAAATGTTTGAAATAGCCTAACTTAATAGGCTTTTTCATAAAATGATGCACACCAATACTCTTCATCTTTTGGTAGGCTTCTCTATTTTCTGAACCACTTATAGCAAAAAAAGTTCTCTGTAGTTTTGGAGCAATCTTAAAAACCAACTCTGCAAATTCAAAACCACTCATATCAGGCATATTTATATCGCTAAAAACTATATCTGCGCCATTAGTTTGAATAAATTCCATGGCTTTTGAACCTTCTGCAAATGAGTAAATATTGTCTTCATCTACACCTAACTCTTCTAAAAAAGATTCTATTATCATACGGATAGTGATAGAATCATCTAAAATAATTATTTTCATTTTAAATACTTTAAAACTAGCTGCATGGCAGGTGAGAAACCGTACCACTCAACTCTTGTGTATTATATAAAGAACCACTATCTTTTACTAGGCTGCGTTTTGTAGTGTCAAAGAGTACAAATGTAGCCTGCGTTCCTACTTCTATTACACCCATATCTTTTGCTATACTTTTTGCAGGATTTTGCACACTTAGTTTTACCAAGCTACTCATATCTATAAGACCACTTTTGACAAGTTTTGTGTAGTACAGAGGTAGAGCTTGAGCAAGTCCTGTACAACCATAAGTAGCATCATAAAATGCAACCTCTTTATTTACAGGAGATGAGGGTTGGTGAAGTGTTGTAAGAATATCAATCTCTGCGTTTTTGAGTGCTTTTTGAAGTGCTAACATATCTTCATAGCTTGGGAGTGGTGGATTTAGTTTTGCCATAGTGTTGAAGTCTTCACAAGCAAGGTCGCAGTTTACAATATGATGAATAGAGACTTCACAAGTCACTTCTATGCCTTCTTTTTTTGCCTTTGTAATCAGCTCTATAGAACGAGGAGAAGCGATAGCTTTAAAAAGAATCTTTATCTTAAAGTGACGAGCAATTTCTATCATACGAGACACATGCAGCACTTCACTAAGGTCTGGAATACCTGCAAGACCAAGCTTTGAACTTACATCTCCATCAAGCATAACACCTGCGTTTATAAAAGAGTTATCTTCTGCCTTACAAAAAAGAGTTACATTATACATCTTAACATACTCAGCTATTTTTGCTGCGATATTGTTTTTTGCGATGGTACTCATAAAGGGTGCGACAACTCCTTTTTTAAGTAAAATTGCGATGTTTGAGAGTGTTGAGTCCTCTTTTAAAGTGTTGAGCATCAAATCAATTTTCACACCATCAATGCTACTTAAACCATGTTGTGCAAACTCTAAAACAACTTCATTATCTATAGCTGGATTTGAGTCTGCGTTTAGGATGATATGCCCTACTCCACCGAGTTTTGCTTCATCCGCAACACGCTGGATATTTTTTGCATTTAAAGAGGAGTCTAGGAGTCTAATGTTTGTATCTACTAAAGAGGGAAGAAGATAAGCACCTTTAGCATCTAAAGTATCTGTATCTTTTAGATTTGTACCTATCTCAGTTACTACACCATTTTCGATGCGAACATCCAGCTCTCGCTCTCCATTTACATCACATATAACTGCATTTGATATAAGCATTTTTGTCCACCTTAGATATTATGGTGCCATTATAATTTATAAAGGCTTAGAGTTGCGTTTTATATTAGTTTTTTACTAAGATTTCTTATATCTAAGGCTTAAGACCTTAGGATAGAACTTAGTCTTCACTACTCTCTTTAGATTTTCTAGCTTTGATGCTTATCTTTTTACCTACTTTTTTAGGTGCTGAGTATCTCTCTTTTGGTGTTCCATCATAACTATGATTTCTATCACCTGATTTTCCAGAAAACATTGCTTTACCATTGTCATCTTTTCCAAGAAACATGTTTTCAGCTTTTTTCTTTTTGTCCCATTTGCCACCACCCTCTTTTTTAGGTTTGTCAAATTTAGGTTTAACATAGGCTGGTTTAACAAAAGTAGCTTCTTCATGGCGTTTTTTTGCTATTTCACTTATCTCATCTTTTGTAAGTTTCTTACCTTTATATGCAGGTTCTACAGGCTCTGGTTTTTTAGGATACTCAAAACCTTCAACTACTTCTTGCTTAATAGCGCGTCCTAAAAGCATCTCTATAGGGTATAAATCTTTTTGCTCACTACCATCTAGAAGAATGATAGCTTGTTGAGATGTCTTACTTACACGAGCCATATATACGATAGCTTTAATTGGTAAATCGAAACTGATAAGATATTGACAAGTAAGTTCTTTATCTTTTACTAAGTCTCTATCTTCAATAACACGAATATCTTTGTTTTCTAGCTTATCTTTGATAAGTGCTGCATCACCTGATGTAACAACTAAAATATCTAGCTTTTTGTCTTGTTCGATAATATCATTTAGAAGTTCTATTTTCTTATCAGTTGGACATTGAAAAATACGGTGATTATTTGGTTTTATAGAGATTGAGTTTGTTGACATTAGGTATCCTGAAAATTAATTATGAAATTATATCCTTTATATGCAAAATTTATGCTATTATGAAAGAAATATAGATAATTTATACTATTTAGGATACATATGACATTTAACGACTTAGGACTAAACAAGTCACTACTAAAAGCTATCAAGGAACAAGGTTACGAGACACCTACTCCTATTCAGGCTCAAGCAATCCCAGTTATACTTAATAAGAAAGATGTACTTGCAGGTGCACAAACAGGTACAGGTAAAACAGCAGGATTTACACTTCCAATGTTGGAACTTCTTCTACGTGCTAAACATCAAACAAAAAAGCATATGGTTAAAGCTCTTATTTTAACACCTACTCGTGAGCTTGCTTCTCAAGTACAAGAGAGTGTTGCACTCTACTCAAAACATACACCTTACACTTCAACAGTTATCTTTGGAGGGGTAAAAATAAACCCTCAGATAGTTGCACTAAGACGTGGTGTAGATATAGTAGTAGCAACTCCAGGAAGACTTCTTGATCACATTTCACAAAGAACTATAGACCTCTCAAGTGTTGATTTTCTTATCCTTGATGAAGCAGATAGAATGCTTGACATGGGTTTCATAAACGACATAAAAAAAGTGATTGCAGTTCTTCCAAAAGAGCGCCAAACTCTTCTTTTCTCAGCAACTTACTCAGATGCTATCAAGAAACTTTCAAACACTCTTCTTAAAGCACCAACACTTATAGAAGTAGCTCGTGCAAACACTTCAAGTGAAATAGTAGACCAAGCTGTTTATCATGTTGACAAGGCTAGAAAACGTGAACTTCTTACTCACCTTATAACTGAAGGAAAGTGGCAACAGGTTCTAGTGTTTACTCGTACTAAACATGGTGCAAACCGTCTTTGTGGACAACTTGAGACTGATGGAATAACAGCAGCTGCTATTCACGGTAACAAGAGTCAAAACGCAAGAACAAAAGCTTTAGATGACTTCAAAAAAGGTAAAATTCGTGTTCTAGTTGCAACTGATATTGCAGCACGTGGAATTGATATTGACCAACTTCCTCATGTTGTAAACTATGAGCTTCCAAATGTAAGTGAAGATTATGTTCACCGTATCGGTAGAACTGGTCGTGCTGGAAACAGTGGTCAGGCTATCAGTCTTGTCTGTGTAGATGAAGATGAATTTTTAGCGGGTATCGAAAAACTTATAAACAAAGATATTCAAAAAGTATGGATAAAAGATTTTAAACCTGATCCAAGTATAAAAGCTGAACCTATCAATATGGGTGGAAACCGTGGTGCTAGAAATAAGCCTCGTGGTGGTGGAAGCCGTAATGGTGGTGGTGGAAGAAACTCTTCAAGAGGTGGCAGAAGATAAAATTCTTCTGCGTTTAATCTGAAACTGGGATATAAGCAAAACCTTCGTTTTGCTTATCAATAAGCCCAATAGTAGAGTTTGGAACAAGTGTTACAAACTTTACTATATCTTTTGGCTCTAGTTTGTTTCGCTTCATTGCTGCATTACACATCAAAAACTCTACCTCATAAGTATCTGCTAAAGTTGCTATTCGTTTTTTCAAATCTGGATACGCTTTTTGAAGTACCTTATCATCTTTAAACATACTGCTATCTAAATCTTTTACAAAAAACCTATAAGAACCACCATGTATCACAACTGCTACTTCTAACTCTCTAAGAGAGTTTTCATAGTGTGTTTTATGAGCAGCAATACCTTGAAGAATCTTCTGTTCAAACTTTTCAGTGCTACTTGTTGTCAAGTCAATTACAAGTTTTGGGTTCTCATCATCTGCGTTTAATACACCTAGTAAGATGAATATAAGTAATAATTTTTTCATTACTCTGTCACATCTTTTAATATTGACTCAAAATCACTCTGTGCTTTCATAAGAACTGCTTTTGCTTCTTTATCTTCTACTTTTGCAGAACTCATCCAGTTGTATACAGCTGGAAAGCCAACAACTATTTTATCTTCATCTTTTTTCTTGTATACAATAGTTGTACATGGTGCAAATGCTGATGCTTCTGGTCTACTTTTTGCAACAGTGTAGATAACTTTTAGCTTACAGATAGAGTAAGTGTCATAAAAATCATATGGAGACTCTGAAGCATCTACTATTACCTCTTCGTTGATATCCATAAAACCTGGCATTACAAAACCTAATGGATCGAAACCAGCCTCAAGATTCATCTCAAACTCCTCTTTTGATTCTTCCCAATCCTCTCCATCTAAATCCATCTCATACAGAGTCACTAACTTACGAGACTCTTGAAGACTGTCTTCACTAAGAGTATGTTTTGCATTTGTTAGAGCTGCGTTTAAAGCCTTTAAAACATTTGTTTCTATCTTAGCCAGTATCTTTGTATCAGTTCCTAAAATCTTTGCTTGAGCCTCAGCTGTAAGAAACGACACATGAATAGTATCTTCATCCTTTTTTTGATAAATTCCAATTCCCATTGGAATAAAAACACCTGCTTGAGGGTATGCCATAATTAACTCTTTTGAGAGTTTTGTTTCAAATACAGTCAGAAGTGTAAAGACTTTAAAATCAGTCTGTTTAAACTGTTTTGTAAAGGGAAGATTCATCTCCGAGTTTACACCTATGCTAAAGCCATTACTACTAAACGCAGCTTCTATTGTTTCGGGTGTTATAGCTGCGTTTTTATTGTCTGCACTTAAAAGATGCAAGTCACCTTTTGCTTGAAGTGATACTACACAAAATAGTGTAAGAGCGAATGTTATAATTTTTTTCATCAGTTTTCCTAAGGTTTTATATATGTCCAACCAGACTTGACACTCTCGAGTAGTTCAACTACACCAGCAGTTACTACAACAGAGCCTTCAATAAGGTCTTTCTCTTTGAGTTTATATGTTTTCATCGTGTTACCACACGCTATAAATACAACATCGTACTGCATCAGAGCGTCAACTCGTATGGCTGTAGTATGATTACGTTTGTAAAGAAGTTTCAGCCCTCTTGAGTATGCAACAATTTTTATCTGCACATTATCAGGTCCATAAAATTTCAAAACATTGTTTGCTACACTTAGTATGTGATCGAGTGCGTGAGGGCTATCTTCTGTTACCGAAAAAACTATCTGTCTCGGGTTGTCAAAAGATGGCTTTGGATCAGCATACTCTGTATCGCTAAATGAGATAATACAAAAAGAGAGTAAAATCAACGTAAACTTTATCATTTTATGTCCTTCGTTAAATCCTTAAAGTCTTCGACACTCCATGAACCTGGAATTGTTTTGATTATTTCACTTTTACTATTTATAAAGAAAAAAGTTGGTGTAAAGTTCACTTTAAGACCTAAAGGAAGCTTCTCCTTACTCAGGTTTGCCTTTGCGATGTTAAATCTTTTTTCTAAATACTTTGGCATATTGGGATCACTGAAAATATTTTTTTCCATATCCTCACAGTAGTGGCATCCATCACGAACAACTCCAAGCATGATTACTTTGCCATTTTTCTTTTGTAACTCTAAAGCCTCTTTGTAGCTATGTATCTCACTACCCCACAAAGAAACCATCCCTAAGATTAATACTAATATTATTTTATTCATCATTCCACTCCATCATTCTATAAGCTATTTCTACATTTTGTCTCTGCATTACATCGTAAAAAGGCACATCTTTATACTCTTTCATAGTGATAGTATCTACAGCGTCAGCTATATCTACACCCTCTTCTACAAGAGCAGCAACTTTATCACGTAACTTTACAAGGTACTCATAAGTAAACTTAGTCGCATCCTTTGTGACCACTTCTCCATGACCTCCAACAATATACTCAACATCCAGAGTATCTATCTTTAGCAATACTTCTATCCAGTTGTCTAAGTTTCCATCTCGTATAGAAGGAAGTCGCCCATTAAAGACTAAGTCTCCAGCAAATACAATCTTCTTTTTTGGTATATACACTAAAATATCACTCAATGAGTGAGCTCTATTATGCACACGTATAAGCTTTACTTCAAAATCATCAACAAGAAGTGTTTTTTCATTCTCAACAAATATTTTTGGAAGTATCTGGGTTGTTTTTTTATAGGCTTCTTTTTCAATTCTCTTTTGCATTCGTGTTGTTTTAACTATTTGTACATCTCTAAACGCAGCTGAGCCTATGATTTTAACACCAAGTTCATTATAAAAAGAGTTTCCTAACCAATGATCATCATGTTCATGAGTGTTGATAAGGTATGAGATTGGGAGATTGTTTTTGTTTTTGATAATCTTATAAGATTGTTTTGCATAGGCATAACTAGGACCACTATCTACTATAAGATAGTGCTTACCTAGTTGAACAAAACATGAGTTTGAGATGTTGCCATTGTTATGTTTATCCATAACTTCAGGTAAACCAAAAAAACACTCAGTAGAGTCTCCTACTGATTTTGACTCTAGCTTATAGTCATAAGCTGAGGAGAGCGAAAGTACAAGGGCTAAAGCCAAAAGTGTTTTCATATCTATCCTTAGATTTTATGTTTAGAAAAAGTAGTTTAACTCAACACGGTATTCATTGTAAGAGTCTTTGTCTGCTTTTGCATCAACTAATCCCATTCTAAACTTAAGTTCTAAGTCATTTGAAACATGTTGACGAAGGTCAAGGTGAATAACATTACTGTCAGACTGAACTGAACCAGCAGCTGTTTTAACATCATCAAAATCTTGAATCGCATATCTAAGCATTGCAGAAAAACCTGGAATTATGTTCTCTTTATCAAAGTCATATCCAACTCTTGCCATATATGTAGTTGTATTTGCATACCAGTTATACTGAGCCATAGCACGAGTAAATCCACCAGTAGCAAAACCACGCCATGGAGCGATAATATCGGCTTTATCAGCGATATGAGAGTAACCAAGACGACCTAAAAATGCACCATTTTTAATGTCAAGTCTTAATGCTAGTAGGCTAGTGTCTAAACTTGTAACATCGTTATAACCTCTTGCATTTCCTGTCGTTGCCTTTGCTTTTAAATTGGCAACACCATAATTAGCACCAAGATTATCAAACTGTTGCATATATCTTACACCTGGAATTATCTTCCATTTCTCTCCAACAGGAATAGTATAAAAAGCTTGTAAAGTAAGGTTACTCACTACATCTGGAACCATCATCCCACTTACATTTACTTTTAAATTCTTGATAGACTTATTTGTTACAGAACCTATAATAAGCTTATTTGAATCCCCGATTCTTGCTACAGTTAAAGATTTATTTACTGCTGCATCATCATTTTCAGACCACTTTCCACCACTTGTACCCGCACCAAATGCTAAAACATCATGGCTTGTTGCATGGTCACGAAGTTTTTGAGCTGTAAAGTAAGCAAGGCTTATAGTAGTTTTTGGAATATCTTTAATAGTAACTGAACCACCATCAAAAGTATTTGGAATCATTTTTGTATCATTTGAAGCAGTAAAAACTGACTCAAACATCTGACGACCACCTATAATAGTCGTTTTACCGATGTCATACTGTAAATAAGCCTGAGCAACGACTGTTAAACCATAGTGATTTGTACTTGTAACATCATCACGTGAAAATGTATCTTTACCAGCTTTAACAAACTTCACATCTGCCTTGTCCATATTTGCAAAATTAGGATTTTGAGAAGTGTATAGACCTAAAGTTCCACTAACACCGGCTAAAGGTGCAGATTTGTAGATAAGAGATGCTCCAATACCCATTGCATGGTTATCTTTAGTTTTTCCACCAGTTTTATAACTCTCATCTTTCCAATCCCAGTTAAATGCATTCATTCTAATTCTTCCGTAGAACATACCCTCTGTAAATGCATCTTTGATATTATCTACCGGAGCTGGTAGTTTGTTATACTTTATCATCATGTTTGGTTTTAAAGTAATTTTATCTGACTTTAGTGCTGCCTGTGCCGAAGCTGTTAACCCAATTATTGCAACTGCTGCAAGACTTAATTTTCCAAGTTTCATTTTTTGTTCCTTTTTTGTAAAGACTTCTTTTAAATCTAATCTTCTATGAGTACCGCTACTCAAATCAAATTTATAAATCTGAATCTTTGTATCTGTAGAATACAGAAGAAGAGTAAAATTTGTGTAAAATTTTTGATTTTTCCACTAAATATATACAATATTACTATAAGTGTTATAACTTTGTGATGAATTAGTAAATAAAATGAAGATACCCTTTGTAATCACCTTGAGAGCTTAGTTACTGAACGTTGTCAGATATTTGAAAATAGGAAAGAAAATGAAATTATTATACTAAGGTCAAAGTGATTAAGAGGGGTGAAATCGTAGTGGCGAGAGTGCCACTACAAAGTTCTAACAGCTACGGCTACCTTTAACAGGACAACCACAGTCATAGTCGACAAGAGTAACATTACCAGCATTGCTAACATCTACTACACCTTGGCGTTTGATATAGTCACGGGCTACATCATAAACAGGACGGATTTTCTCTGTTTGGAGATTATCACCTGCGTTTTGAAGGTTTCCACCCCATGAAGAGACTATATATGTCTTCTCAACATCAAGAGGTTTACCTCCAATCATTAGTTTAGAGATACGTTTTCCTGCTGCGTTTGCAACTGCGATAGAGTAAGTAACTCCACCTAAACGGCTCATATCTCCACCTTGTTGATAAAGAGGATTTGCATTAAATACATTATCTGCTATATCTTCAAGAAGGTTAGCAATCTGCTTTCCTTTTAACTCAAATGTATAAACATTCGGATAAGTGATACCACACATCTCATAAACATTATCCATAGTAATATCATCACCAGCTAGGACTGTCGTTCCCCATCTATACCCTGGAGTAAAAGATAGGTCACATTTCATCTCATCCATGATAGCATCATTTATGAGCTGATCAAAGGTTGAGAAGAAAGTATCACGCTTGTAAAGAGTGTTTTTAGTCTGACCTAAAACCTCATTAAACTCAGTAGCAAAAGGAGCATAAAGCTCGTCTACAAGTTTCACACCGGCTGGGTCTGCTGGAATCATGTTTGAAGCCATTGGCACAAGTTTGTACTCATAACCATTAACTTTACCATTACTAGCATCAATATCAAGACGTCCAATATACTTACCGTGACTACCAGCGATAACGATAACAGTCCCTTCTATAACGATAGGAGCTGGTGAAGGGTCATGAGTGTGTCCACTTAATATAAAGTCGATACCATGAACCATACGAGCCACTTCTTGGTCTACTGAGAAACCATCATGAGAGAGGACAACAACACAGTCAACCTTATGCTCATTTCTTAACTCATCTACATAACCTTGAAGAGTATCAGGGTTGATACCAAAGCTCCAACCTTCTGTAAACTCTTTAGGGTTTGCAGTAGAAGTAAATGGAAATGACTGACCGATAATACCGATTTTAGCGCCACCTTTTTCTTCTATAGTATATGGTTCAAAGATTAACTCTTCATACTCATCTGCAAAAGGATCATTTCCTACAACATTTTGAGAGATAAACTTCGCATCTAACATCTCAATAAGCTCTAAAACTCTCTCTTTACCGTAAGTAAATTCCCAGTGACCAACCATAACATCAACACCAAGATAGTTTTGAGCCTTAACAATAGCCTCTCCACGAGTCTTAAGTGCGACACCAGTACCTTGCCAAGTATCACCAGAGTCAAGGAAAAGAACATTCTCATTTCCACGTTCTGCTCTTACTGTGTCAAGATATGTTTTCATATGAGCTATACCACCCATTTTTCCAAACTTCTGTGCTAGAGTCTCAAAGTCCATATATGTATCAAAATAGGCATCAAGACTTGATGGCTCTAATCCGTAATGTTTTGCAAATGCTTCTCCACAAAGAAAACCAGGAGTTCCTACTAGGTTTGGAGCAGAAATCAGAGTTGATGGTTCTCTCCAATAAAGAGGTTTTATGTGTGCATGAATATCACACATATGGAGTAACGTAAAGTTACCCATAGAGTTAAAAGCATAAATATCTTTTAACGAAATTTGAGCAGGAGTTTTAACACCTGCTGATGTTGTACAACCAGCAGCTACAGTACCTAAACCAAATATAGCTGCAATGTGCATAAAGTCTCTTCTTGAAATATCCACTAAAGACTCCTTATCTTTTTAAACCAGGGATAGCAATCTCAGCACCCTTAGCTTCATCTGTTAAATACACTTCTAAAGCAACCATTTCAGGTGAACCAAGAGGAATAACTTTTAGTAGTGCATTGTTCATACATCCCTGAAAACGACGAGGTAAACTTCTTAGAGATGACTTTGTCATTCTATAAGCTGGCCAAGTTGCCGCAGGTGCATTTCCTTTTGCACTTAAGTCTGGAAGTGGCTGCGTTCTTAGAACTGAACCAATTACATCTGTTGAGTGACATGAAAGACATGAAAGCCCTCTTCCACCACGTGGTGTCTCAAAAGTCACCTTACCAAGAGCATAAGCTTCTTTCATTTGAGGATTTGCTTTTACATCAATGTTACTTTTTTCACCATTTGCTATAGACTTTGCATAAGCACTCATATCAAACATATCTGAACTTTTAAGTTTAAATGGTTTGTGATCATTTTTACTCATTAGTCCTTGAAGTGCTTGACTTAAAGTTACAACTTGTTTAAAATCTTTTAAGTAGCGAGGGAAACCTGCGATATAAGCAGGTAAGTTATCTTCACTTACATTTAAAAATGCAGCTAGACCTTCGTCACCACCACAATACTCTTCTAGTAGTTCTTCACCATTTGCAACCATTATATCTGCGGGATTGTTTTCTGCCATCTCTGCATACATAGCACGGTCTGCATCACTCATAGCAAACTGCTCACTCGCCAAAGAGAGTGATGAAAGAAGTGCAAGAGATAAGGCTATATTCATACTTGTTTTCATGGACTATCCTTTTGGTTTAATCTTCTTACTTTTTTCGTTTACTTCACCAGTGTTATCAGTGTATGTAACAGTTAATTTACCCTTACCAGTTATCTTCATATATGTTGTAAATACTGGGTTAGTAGATAAAGACTCCCATACATTCATAGTCGTAACTACCTTACCGTTATAGTTAAACTTTACACTGTTGATATATTTTGCAGGTAAAACTTCTTTTGTTTTCTTATCTCTACGCATACCAGTTTCCATAGGGTGCATAACCATAAAACTTACTTTTACTATCTCGCCATCTTTAAACTTTTTGGGTTTAATTTTTATAAGTGATTTTCTTGCTGCTGCCATTGTAATTTCCTTACTATTGTTTATTTTTAAAATTTATTAAGTCAAAGAGTTGTGAGATTAACCACAACCACCGATAGTTACTTTAACACTTTGAGATGCTATAAGGTAGTCGCCATTACTTAGTCCAACTAAGGCAACAACTTCTTGTGTTCCACCAAGTTTGATACGAGTTGCGAACATAGCCTTACCGTTTGCAGGTGTTAAATGTACATCAATACAACGAGCATTTGAATTTTTTGCAGCTAGAACATGAATACTTTTTACATAATCAGCATCAGTCATAGGAGAATCTACTGAAATAGTTACAGGAACAACTGCACCATTTTCAGCAATTTCAGGAACTTTCAGAGTAACCTTAGATGATTTAGATGGTGTTTTTCCACCAGTTATAGCATCTACTGCTGCTTTATAAGCTAATTCATTTGGACCTTTTAGTTTTGCTTCTGCTGCAAAACTCATCGCTGGGATTACTGCGGTTACAGCTGCTGCTGCACCTAGTTTTTTAAAAAAATCTCTTCTTTGCATGTTTAATTTCCTTCTATTTTTCTGATACGATATATGATGTTAAGTCACATATTTCTTTTTCATTAAATAACTTAGTTGTTAAGTTAATAGTCATGTGTGTGTTTGGATTGTCGATACGTGGATCTGCAATTTTTTGATATACAAATTGATTGCTTCTTGCATTTGTATCCATAAAGTATGCTTTATAGTTTGTAAGGTTAGGACCGATGTTTCCACCACCTATTGCACCTTCAATGTTATGACAAGCAACACAATTACCGTACTGCTTATTTTTACCCGCTGCGTTTAACTTACTTAAACCTTTTGGGGGAGTTTTTTTTGCTTTTTTACCATTTAAGTTATGGAATATAAAAGCACCTCTTGCTATTGAATCCGGATTAGTTGTAACACAGTTTGCTGGCATTGTATATGTTTTAGCAGGTGCTAATAAGTCTTTTTCAATCATCTTACTTGCATTTGGTTTATCTATAACATTACTATAATCAGCAGCTATTAAAGAAGCACCGATAAGTAACGATGTAATAACAATTTTCTTCATTCTTGTTCCTCCTATATAATTTCAATGAGGAGTATAACTACTAAGTGTAAAACAAGTGTAAAATATTAAGGGTATTGGTGAAGAATGTATAAAAAGCGACTACCCTGTTTAGGTATAGAATCTATTTGGAGTTTGATATTGTACTCATCTATGATACTTTTAACTATGTTAAGACCTATTCCAAAGCCCCCCTTACTCGCATCTTCACGGTAATACCTTGTAAAAATTTCTTCTGGCTTTTCTATACCCATACCGTAGTCTTTAAAACTCAAGTAAAGGTTAGAGCCAAGGTTATGTAGCCCTACTTCTATCTTAGAATTTTCATAAGAGTACTTAATTGCATTTGAGATATTGTTATCTATGACTCTTTGAAGCTGTTTATCATTCATCATTACATAAAGATGTTTTTGTATATCAGTTTTGATTAGTATATTTTTCATATTAGCTACTTCTTGAAAATACTCAACCCTATCTTGCAAAAACAGTGCTAAGTCTATTTTCTGTCTTTTGTACTCTAATCTGTCATTTTTTATGAGATAGTCCATATCATTATAAATATTTGAGAGAACCTTTGTAGCTGCTTTCATTCTTTGCATATACTTGTTAGGCTCATTTTTTCTGTTGTAGAGGTCTATGTTTACATTTATGATAGATAGGGGTGTGTTTATCTCATGCATAGAATCTTTTATGAAGTTGTCAAGTTGTTTATTTATCTTCTGATACGGTCTTGCAAAACTTCTCAGGAAAAAAGCACTTAACACAAAGAGTATCACTATGATACTGACAAGTATAAGAAGGACTTTTTCATATACACTTGCAAAAGAGATTTCATTTTCAATTACAAGAAAATTTGCTCCAAAATATCTCTCTTTTGGAAGACTAACAATAAGGTAAGCCTTACCATTATCGATATAGTAACCACTTGTAAAGAGTTTAATGTCATTTTGAATTAGTGAGAATATCGGGCTAAAGTTTTTGTCATAGAGTCCCGATTTAAAAGTACTAAAGCGAGGATACTCAAAGTATTCTCTCTCTTGATTATACTCTTGCATTGTTTTTACAATAAGTAGAGATTTTTCTTTCAGTAGAAGCTCATTCTCTATTGAGTGTATGTTTTTCATATACACCATATAGTAGAAAAGTGGTGTTAAAAGAACTATAGTTACAAGTGCCGTATAGAGAATGGCATTTTTTGTTGAGTACTGATTATCTTTCAATTATGTAACCCAAGCCTCGTCTATTTTGTATGATAGATTCAGGAAGCTTCTTTCTAAGATTGTTTAACTGTACTCGTATTGTAGCCGGTTCAACATACTCTCCCCAGACATCATCTTGGAACATCTGTGTTGAGACGACACTATTTTTGTTTTTTATTAAAACTTCAAGCATATCTTTTTCTGTTTTTCTCAAAACAATCTCTTTGTCTTCAATAGTAAGCTGCCCTTTTTTCAAATCATAAGAGATATCACAACCAAGTTCTACTAAAGAGCTATCGTTTTCAAGTGATTTTGCAAGAGCTTGGTCAATCCGTAGTTCTAACTCTTCTAAATCAAAAGGCTTCCGTATATAGTCACAACAACCACGCTTATAGCCCTCTTTTAAGTCATGAACATCTGTCATGGAGGTTAAAAAAATTGCGGGTGTTTTAACATCATCTTGTCGTAATTTTCTTAAAAGTTCAAACCCACTCAAAGAGGGAACATTCACATCTAAAAGAAGTAAGTCATAATGCTTATCATATACACCCTCATAAGCTTCAAGACCATCCATAAAACCATCTACACTGTAACCAATATCTTCTAAAAATTCTTCTATGCTTACACGCAGGGAGTACTCATCTTCTAGTAATAATATTCTCATTTTATTTTTCCATCTATTTTTTTAACTATTTTTCTATTTAACATCATCTGAATCAACTCATCTTTAGTATATTTATCATACTTTTCATATGCCTCATTAAAGAAGAGTTCTCTGTCCTCTTTTTCTATAACATCTTGAAGATATAAAAAAGAATCTATTGAGTGTGCATCATAAATATTTTCATCATAATGCTTCTGTTTTTCTATCTGATATAGATGACTTCGAGTAAGGTTTATAAGATAAGAGATATCATCATCAGAATCTCTAAAATAGTTAAAATACTTTTTAGGAAGTACAAAAACAAACATTCCTATGATAGTACCCTGCCCATCTTTCATAGTCTCACTAAAGATATACTTGTCTTCAACATCCAGAATCTCACCTAAACGCAGAGCCTTTAAGTCAACACTCTCTAATGTTTGTAAGTGAGTATAGTTATAGTCTCTGTTTGCAAGAACATAATTTTGAACTACAACGTTGTCTTCCATCAAAACTGCTGTTTTCATATAATCATCATGAAGTAATACATAAAGGTCAATACCCATACTTGAAAAAGTACTTGTCATACTTTCAAAAAAAGAGATAACTTCTATCAAACCCAAAAAGTTTTCTTTTTTGTAAAGAGGTACTGTTACCTTTATTCCTAATCGTCGTCCAACTTCTATAGATGCTCTAGGCTTAGAGTGGGTTTTAAAGTACTCAAGGTCATTTCTAAAATAACCTATGGGCATTCCAGCATAAATATCGTCCCAACTTCTAGCAAAAATATTGAGTTCATTAGTAATAATCTGTGCTCTTAACTTATTTCCCGTATGGTGTTTTACTGAGGTGGTTATATCTGAAAGTAGTTTGTAGCCTAAATCTTCATCATCATTTTCCAGAGCATCTACAAGGGAGCTGTTTTTAGAGATGATTAAGGCTTGTTCAAGATCATTCATTTTATTTTGACGGAGTTGTACTTTAAGTGTGAGGGTAAGTTGGTCTTTAATGTTTTTCAGTTTCTCTTCTCTTACTTCTCCCTTATAGTAGAAACTAAACAGAAGAACTATACTTATAATAGGTATCAGAAAAAAGAGAAGTTTTTTTATCATTTTTTACTTTTTACTATTACTCTATCAAGAACAGTCATGAAGGATTGTGCATTTACTCCACCGTCCATTTTTTCTAATGTTTTTTCATCTGCGTTTAAAAAGTAAAAGGTTGGAGTACCAATATAAGTCAAGCCATCAGGAATAAAATCATTGTGAATATCAACATGTACTGCTATAAAATCTTTGTTTATTTTCTTTACAACATTTTCATTATGAAAAACTATACTCTCCATATACTCACAACCAGGACAACCTTCACGTGAAAGCATAACCATAATAATCTTTGCACTCTTTTGTGCTTCAGGAAGTGCTACATCATCATAATCAACCCACTTTAACTCAGCACTAAATCCTAGTGTCACTAAAAGTGTAAGTAAGAGTAATATTTTTTTCATACTATGTTCCTATAATTTTTGTAAATGTGCTAAAAACTTCTCAGGCTCTATAAAACCGATAACACTCTTTGAAGTTTGAATCTTTAACTCTGTATCAAAAAAGATAAGAGCAGGAGGACCAAAAACACCATACTTTTTACTAAGTGCCTTTTCTTGGTCAGTATTTGCAGTAACATCAGCACGAATAAGAACAAACTTACTCATCTCTTCTTTTACTCTCTCATCTGCAAAGGTAACATGCTCTAACTCTTTACAAGCAGTACACCACTCAGCAGAAAAATCAAGCATTATCTTTTTGCCCTTATATTTTGCTAGTAAAACATCTAACTCTTCTATAGAGTTTACAACTTCAAACTTTAGCTTAGTTGAGAGCTGCTGCGTTTGAGCTGCGTTTACACTCCCTTTTAAAAATCCAAGAGGCTGTGTCATACTCGCACTTCCTGCTAAAAATCCTAAAAAAAGTGCTGTTGAGTATATGAACATTATGATAGCTACACTTTTTTTAAAGATATGAGACTCTTTTTCAAATGCACCTAGATATAGAGAAAAACCTATTCCTAGTAGTCCATAAAGAAGTGTTGTTATCGATGGGTCAAGTATTTTTTCTAGCATCCAAATAGCTACACCGAGCATCATCACACCAAAGACAGCACTTACCATAGTCATCCAAGCACCTGGTTTTGGCATAAACTTACCGGCACTCACACCAACAGCTATAAGAGGAAGTCCCATACCTATACTCATAGAAAACAGTGCCATTCCACCTAGTAGTGCATCGCCAGTCTGACCGATATAGACTAAAGCCCCTGCAAGAGGAGCAGCCACACAAGGACCAACTATAAGAGCTGACAAAAATCCCATGATAGCTACACCAATATAGCCACCACCCTCACCTTTTGAACTCACTTTTGCAACAAGTGCATCAGGAAGTTTTAACTCATAAAAGCCAAACATACTAAAGGCAAGTGCTACAAAAACAAAAGAGAAAGAGTAGATAACCCATGGCATCTGAAGTGCTGCTTGGAGATTTGCACCAAACAGACCTGCTAAGACTCCTGCAATCGTGTAAGCTACTGCCATTGCTAAAACATAAACGATAGAAAGAGCAAAGGCCTTTTTAGTAGTAAGCCCCTCACCTTGAGAGATAATTACTCCAGAAATAATTGGAATCATTGGAAAAACGCAGGGTGTCATAGCTAAAAGTAAGCCAAAACCTAAAAATGTTAAAAGAACTATGGCTAAGTTTCCAGACTTTATAGTCTCAGCAATTGCATCTGTTTCAGAGAGTTCTTCATCTGGTGTAAGAGTTGGAGTCACTAAAGGTGTTGCAGTAGAGAGTTTTGAAGTATCTATACTAAGTGTAAACTCTTTCGTTGATGGTTCATAACAAAGACCTAACTCAGAACACCCTTGATATGAGAGTGAAAAAGTTACATCTTTTAGAGAGCTAGAGGCATCTGAATTTATAAGTGTCACTAATATCTCTGGAGAAGAGGTATATGCCATCTCCCCATCGTGTGCTATAGCCTTTGGAGTTTTTATATCTCCTATGCTTATACCCTCTGCATTTATAAGCTTTACCTCAACCTTATCAGAGTAAAGATAGATATCTTCTCCGAGTTCTATACCTGTTTGTATCTGCATCTCTGCGTTTACTTTGGCATAAGGTTTAAAAGCCTGATCTGGCATCAAAAAGTCACTAGCAAAGCTCACACTGCTTAAAGTGATAAGTAAAAAAATCAATATTTTTTTCATAAGAATCCTAAATTATAAAATCTAATTCAAAAGTCTACTCCTATAAGTTAAACAGATATATAATAATGTAAAGGAAAACTAAAATAATATTTTCAAATATATTTAATAACAAATAGCATAAGATTAGTTTATTATATACAGGAGATTAAAAATGATTGATTTAGATACTGAGATTTGTGTTTGTAACTCGTTGAGTGTTAAAGAAATAGCTGAGTGTATCAAAGAAAATAAGCTTGAGACACTAGAAGATATTTTAGAAAACGACATCTGTCCTATGGGTGACAAGTGTGAGTCATGTGTCGATGAGGGCTACCATAATGATGGTCAAAACATTCCTATGGTCTTAGCGATGGTTAAACGCGGAGAGATTTAGGAATACTTATCATAAAAGTTGTCTCTTCCTTTGAGCTTTTGAGAGTCAACTTTCCATTCAACTGTTTTTCGACTATCATCTGTGACATATAGAGACCCAAACCAGTTCCATTTTTTCCTTTTGTACTAAAGTAAGGTTCAAAAAGTTTTTTGATATTTTCTTTTTTAATTCCACCAGCATTGTCTTTTATTGAGATGATTATTTTATTTCTTCTATCTTCAACAGAAATTTTTATCTTTTTGTGCCCATTTTCTTGTAACTCATAAGCATCAATAGCATTACTCATTATATTAAGAAGGACTTGTATCATCTCATTTGTATATATCTCTAACTCTATTGTTTGTGACTTATTAAACTCGATTTCTATTTTATTTGACTTAATTCTTGGGTTTATAAAGCCTATAGCCTTCTCAATCAACTCATTAACATCGATACTATTTAGCTCTTTATTGGGATGAAAGTAAGTTTTAAAATCATCTACTGTCTCTGAGAGATAGATAATAGTTGAAGTAACTTCATCAAGGGTTTTCTTTAGTAGTGAATCCTCTACTCTCTCCCCCATCATCTGTTTAATCTGTAGATTAGAGATTTGCAGGGTAATCATGTTCAGTGGTTGTCTCCACTGATGGGCTATCATACTTATCATCTCTCCCATTACAGCCTGTTTGGACTGAACAGTTAGTATTTCATCTTTTTTTATCAGCTCTTGAACCTTATCTTTAACTTTTATTTCCAAGGATTCATTGATATCTCTTAGCTCTTTAGTCTTCTCATCTACTGTAAGTTCTAGCTGTTTGTTAAAGTTACGAAGTTTACTTTGGATATAGATCAAAAACACAACTATAAATCCCATACCAGTGACCAAGAGAATAAACATCGTATAGTTAGTTTCTTCTTGATAACGCGATATTCTCCAACTATTTCGTATTGAGTGAATCATATCTTTAGGAATATTTCCAAGTGCTTTATCTATAATAGTATGTAAGATTGGTTCTGATTTTTGAATTCCTATACTTACACCTGCTGGATAGTTTTTAGCTAAAAAACCATTGATTTTTAACTTTCCGTAACCATACTTATCTATTAGGTAATCAGACTGAGGGTCAAGTGTTATGATGGCATAAGCTCTTTTCGTTCGGAGTCTCTTTACCATTTCATCTTTTCTGCTTACAACATCTATACTAAGATAAGGATAGATATGTAGTAAATAATCTTTAGAACTCTGAATTTGGACTAAAAGTGTCTTCCCCTCAAGCTGTTCGGGGTAAGCTATAAAAGATTTATCTAACTCGCTTATCAGAGTGAAATGGGTACTCGCAAATGAGCGAGTCGGAAGTAGCGTCTTAAATATCTTATTTTTTGTACCGTAAATATCTAAAGCATCACAAGTACCGTTCTTTAAAGAGTTCTCTAAATCCCTTTGTGAAGTTGGTACTATTGGGTTAAAACGCAGTGATGTTTTCTTAGAAATTATGCTAAATATATCTGCCATCACACCTATAAATTGTTTATTTTCATATCCATCAATAGGAAACTGGTCATAATTCAAACAGAGATTTATAACTTTTTTAGTTCTTATATACTCTAACTCTTCAGGAGTAAAAACAATTTTATTTTTCTCTCTCTTTTCTTGAAAAATAAAACCATCTAGCTCTTTATATGCCCCAATATTATAATGTTTTTTAAAGAGTTTTATCTGTTTGTTTAAGAAGTTTTTATCTATAGAACCTATATCGTAGGTATAGGGAAGGATAAGTTTTTCAACACCGATAGCCTCACCCATCATACTCTTTTTTGATGCATCAGTGCTGTACTTTTCATAAATGATATCTACTAACTCTTCCTTGTGAGAAAGAGCGTACTGCCAACCTTTTATAGAAGCATCTCTAAACGCAGCAACTCGTTTTGCATGTTTTGTTGTCTCTTCTTTAGAAGTAAAAAGTTCCATCTGTAAAACATAAAGGTTGTCATCACTAGGATCTAATATATTGTACTTTATCCCTCTTTCATCAAGTTTATAGACCTCGTTTGATATAAACGCAGTTATAGCAGGGACTTCACCTTGTGCAAACTTATCTATGTTATAGGAGTGAGGAATAAGTTCTACATCATCTATCGAGACTCCGTAACCATCAAAATAGGGTTTAAAGTTAAGTATAAAGTCCTCTTTAGTAGAAGCCATGATTTTCTTACCAACTAAGTCTTTTGGTGAATGTATATCTGGAGTAGTCACTAAAACTAAGGCTGCACGTTTAAAAAATGAAGCAACAAGTTTAATAGGTTTCCCATGAAGATACTCCACTAAACTTAGAGAGTTATAGATACCGTACTCTGAAACACCATTAAGGACATCTGCTTCTATATCTTGCCCAAAGGTATACTCTTTGAGTTGCACATCTAAACCGACATCTTTGTAAAACCCTTTCTCTTTGGCAGCGATAAACCCTGCAAACTCAAACTGATATTTCCAGTGCAACTGTAGAGATATTTTTTCTAGTTTTTTTGTCTTAATATGTGAACTATAAAGGGAGTTAAACAGAACAAATATAAGAAGAAAAATAATTTTCATTTATGAAACTCTTATCTTTTTCAGAACATCTTCAAATGTCCCTTGAACTATCTCAGTTGCCGAACAAGAGAGCATTAGGTTTAAAGGGTGTGCGAAGTCTTCTATGATTTTTTCCTCATTGTCAACAACAAATAGCTCTTGCTGCGTTTTTTCATCATCATGAAACCTATCAACATATGAAGAAGTGTCTTGCATATATAAGTATACTTTTTTGCCTTTGGCTAAAGCATACCCACACTCCCATACTGTTCCACTATCTGGTTCTTTTCCACGAAAGGCATTTAGGTTAGCAATCACAATATCTGCTTTTTCTATCATGGCTACATTTGCATCAAAAATATCTTGAGCAATTTTATGCTTAGACTGAGTAAAATCAACTACATTATCAAGTGGGTATAGACCAGAGCACCCATACTCTTCACAAAGGCTTACTAATTTTTGTCCAATATTTATAGAGTTAAGTTCAAAAACATCAGGACCCGCTATATATATGTGTTGCATTGTTGATCCTAAACATTTTTTATTAATTATCATAGCATATTTAAGACAAATTGTTATAAAATCTTTTATTATACCTCCAAGGAAGAACTTTTGTTTTTAAAAACTTTCATTTTTACTCTATTTTCTACATATTTACTTGCTGGAACTCCAAACTACTCCTTTGTAGATGTTAGTGTCAACCACCTAGACTGGACAAAAAAAACACAAACTCAGTCCCCTCAAAAAGATTTTTCTTACTTAGAAATAGAAGGTGGAATAGGCTATGACTGGGGAGATTTTTATATGTTTGTAGATATAGAAAACCCAACAAAAGGATATAAGGATGATGAACCAGACAATCTTCGTATAGCTTTTAAACCTGTTTTAGATATCAAGCTTGGTGACTCTGCGTTTTACTATCATATTCAAGATTATTCTCTTGTTATGGATACTTTTTATACACACGATATTATCAATGCTCTTGCTTATAAGTATACTACTCAAGGCTTTTGGATTAAACCTTTTTTAGGTGTCATGTATAAAAACTCCACTTACTATACTGGCTTCGGTGGTTATACTTTTGGTCTTAACCTTGCCTATGATTTTTCTCTTTTTCAAGAGAATTTCACACTTGCACTCTGGCATGAAAACAATTTTTTAAGAAATAAAGATGATTATGACAAGAGCGGTTATCAAGGTGCTTTGTCTATCTGGTATAAGCTTATTGATGAAGTCACCTTAGGTCTACAGTACAGATATGCTGATGTAAACTTAGGTTACAGCGGCTATCAAGATGGTATAATTTACTCATTAAAATATAATTTCTAATATAGGATTTAAGTTTATGATAGATAAAAAAGACCTTGTTCTTGTCTCATTTGAGAGTATGAACACAACACACTTTGAAGAGATAGAGATTATCAACACTCTTAGCCAACTTCTCAATACCCATGCAGAGTATGAAACTGTCTTAGCTGCGTTTGATACACTTCTTGAACATATGGAGAAGCATTTCAGCTCAGAAGAAAAACTAATGAAAGAGAATCATTTTCCCTCTTTAAATATGCACAAGGCAGACCACGACAAGGTTCTAAACCAAGCCAGATATGCCCATATGATGTGGAGAAACACAAAAGATATAGATGACCTAAGTGAGTACATAAACGAAGAGTTTATCATCTGGCTAGACCAACATATAAAAGCAATGGACACACCACTCGCTGACTTTTTGTTGCAATAGTCTTAAGTAATATATAAATACTTTTACACATTCCTCAAACTAAAACAACAAGAGTACTTATCTATTTAAGCACATCATTAGCAATAATGCCCTACTCTATAAAAAATTAAAATTAGAGAATAAATTATGTCAAATAGATTAGAAAAAGAAGACTCTCCTTACCTCCAACAACACAAAGAAAATCCGGTTGATTGGTGGCCTTGGTGTGATGAGGCATTTGAGTTAGCTGAGAAAGAGAACAAGGCTATATTTATAAGTATAGGTTACTCCTCTTGTCACTGGTGTCATGTTATGGAAGAGACTGTATTTGAAAACGCAGAGTGTGCCGACATTTTAAACGCAGGCTTTGTTTGTATAAAAGTAGACCGTGAAGAGCGTCCTGACATTGACAAACATTATCAAGAGGTGCACCAGCTTCTTAACCGTCGTGCTGGTGGATGGCCAACGTCTATCTTCTGTACTCCTCAAAACAAACCATTTTTTGCTGGGACTTACATTCCCCCTGAGTCTAACACTGGGACTATAGAAGGTATGGGTTTTAAGGACCTTACTACTCTCATAGCAAAAAAAGTAGGTGAAAATGATGCTCAACTCTTTAAAAACGCAGACGAGGTTGAGGGTTTTTTAAATCATGTCGAGCACCCAAAAGAAGCAACAGTTATAAAAGAAGAGTTTTACAAAAACTTTATGCTCCAAGCAAAGAGCAACTTCCAACCTCAAAACGCAGGCTTCTCTGTCGCTCCAAAGTTTCCTCATGCTTCAACACTTAATACCCTACTAAAGATAGACAAACTCTATGATGACAAAAGTGCAAAAGCGATGTTTACACAGACACTCGATGCTATGAGTAAAGGTGGCTTATATGACCTAGTAGATGGCGGCTTTTGTCGCTACTCTACAGATGAAAAATGGCTCGTCCCGCATTTTGAGAAGATGCTTTATGATAATGCCCTCCTCTGTGGTGTCTATGCTGATGCTTATCTTGCATACGAAGATGAAAACTTTTTACAAATAGCCAAAGAGTGTGGAGACTTTTGGCACAACTTTATGAGCGAAGACAACCTCTTCTACTCAGCGAGTGATGCAGATACCCAGGGAAAAGAAGGAACATACTTCATCTATACTTATGATGAAGTCCTCTCAAGCCTCCAAAACGCAGGCTATGAAAACGCAGCCCAAATGTGTGAGCAGATGTCTGTAACACCTGAGGGAAATTTTGAGGGAAAAAATATCATCCGTTTTGAAGAGAGTATTCCAGAGTGGTTTAGTGATGTGAAGATTTTACTCTCAGCTACAAGACAAAAAAGAGAGTACCCATTCATAGATAAAAAAGTACAAACTTCTTGGTCAAGTATGATGATAAACTCTCTTTTTAAACTCGGTGCTATCGACTCAAAGTACACACAAAGAGCTATCAAAAACCTTGATACACTTCTTAAAAGTATGTTTATTGACTCTCAACTTTACCATACTGCTCTCATACACAAAACACCAAAAGTAGAAGCCTTTTTAGAGGACTATGCCTTTTTATCGCAGGCACTCCTTACTGCGTTTAAGTACACAGGAGATGAGCTTTACCTCATAAATGCACAGAGATTTACAAACAAGGCTCTCGAAGAGTTTTATGACAAGGGTGTTTGGAACTTTAGTGTTGGCGAGTTTGTTACCAAGGCTGACACTTCGGACAATACATACACAAGTTCACTCAGTATTATGATTGATGTTCTACTCTCTCTTGGTGCTATTTTAGAAGATGAAAAGTACACTCACTTTGCTTTTAAAACTATGGAGTACAACTCTTATGACTTAGGTCGCAAACCTATTTATTCGCCACATATGCTCCTTCAAGCTCTTCGATATGTAAAAGGAGAACGTATTATCAAGTCATCTTTAGAAAACTTGACTAGTTCTTCTTATGAACTAGCAAAACTCAAGTATCCCTTTGTTCAGCATAGAGTAAGCGAAGATGCAGGCTTTATGATATGTGGAGATAAGAGCTGTTTTTCGAACACTTCTGACATTAAAGAGGTAAATGCACTCCTTTTAAAATCTTTTTAATACTTGTTGATTTATACTTGAGTATAGAAAGACAAGGATTATAATGAGCAAAAATAAATCTAAGAAAAATATAGAAAAAACAAAACATAAGGATGGCGATAGAGTCGCTGTCTGGACAAAGAAAGAGACACTGGCTTATGAAGATGAGCTAAAACGCCTTCAGATAGAACTTCTCAAAATGCAAAACTATGTCAAAGAGACTGGTAAAAAGATTTTGATGATTTTTGAAGGTCGTGATGCGGCTGGAAAAGGTGGTACTATAAAACGTATCACAGAACACCTCAATCCACGTGGTGCAAGAGTAATCGCCCTTGACAAGCCAAGTGATGTAGAACGCAGCCAGTGGTACTTTCAACGTTATGTGCATCACCTTCCTTCTGCTGGAGAGATAGTCCTCTTTGATAGAAGTTACTACAACCGTGGTGGTGTTGAACCTGTTATGGGATTTTGTACTCAAGAAGAGCACAAAGAGTTTTTACATGAAGTCCCAGAGTTTGAAAAGATGCTTGTCAACTCAGATATCATCATCTTTAAGTTCTACTTCTCAGTATCAAAAGAGATGCAAGAAAAACGTTTTAATGAACGTCGTAATGACCCACTAAAACAGTATAAACTCTCTCCAGTAGATGAAAAATCTCAAGGTCTTTGGGATAAGTACACCATTGCTAAGTACTCAATGCTTTTAGCTTCACATACTGATCATGCTCCTTGGACTATCATTCGCTCTGACAACAAGAAAAAAGCTCGTATCAACTGTATAAAACACATCTTACACAACATAAAGTATACAGATAAGATTAAGGCGAAAAAACTTCTTGCTGATGATAAGATAAGAATCTATGCAAATGATGAAATCAAAATCATGGAAACAGAGATGAGCCTCAAGAAAAACTAAGCTCAAATAAATAATTAATTGCTTTTTTGTTATAATCTATCTTTAAAATTAAAAGGTAGATTATGTTAAAAACAATCGGTAAATTTATATTTATGATAGAGTTAGGACTAAAATATGTTTCTATATTTAAGAAGACTTTCTTTCATCCCTTCATCTCTCTTAAGCCTGCTTACGAAGAACTCTCTCACCAGCGTCAAAACTACTCACAAAAAGTACTAGATTTTTTAAATGTAAATCTCAAGGTTGTAGGTACTCTTCCTAAAGAGGACAAGATACTATATGTAATAAATCACCGTTCACTTCTTGACATAATGCTGATGGAAACTATCTTTGCAAAAGAGTCTAAAAATGGAGCTTGGATAGCAAAACAAGAACTTTTCGAGTCTCCTATATATGGAAAGTTTTTTGAGTATAGTGGCTGTATAAGTGTTGACCTAGATAACAAACGTGGTCTCCTCTCTTTTTTCAAAAATATCAGAAAAACTCTTAGAAAAGTGGACAATATGAACATCTATATGTTCCCAGAGGGTGAACGCTTTTCTGGAGAGAATATCACTGTGTTTCAAAGTGGTGCCGCGAAAATCGCCAAAGCAAACAAGCTCACTATCATTCCTGTTTTTATCAAAGGCAAAAATGAAAAAGTCTTTGAAGATGCTCCTTACAAAGAGACACAGACAGTTGAAGTTCACATAGGAAGTGCGATATCTCACGAAACTCTTGAAGAAGAGTACACTGCGTTTTATAAGTCTGCACAGGTTAGTTCATAATGAGCAAGATGACTCTAGGTGTAAACATAGACCATGTGGCTGTTCTTCGTGAAGCAAGACGTGTAAATGACCCAGATATTATTCAAGCACTTTATGTTGCATGTGAAAATGGAGCTGACCAGGTAACTATCCACCTTCGTGAAGATAGACGTCATATACAAGATAGTGATGTAAAAAACATCATGGCACTTAGTAAACTTCCGGTAAATCTTGAGTGTGCAATAGATAAAGAGATTTTAAACCTTGTTTGTAAGTTCAAACCACACCGTGCAACTCTCGTACCTGAAAAACGCGAAGAGGTAACAACAGAAGGTGGACTTGATGTCTTCACTTATGAAGATGAGACTCGTTATGCTATAGAGTTACTTCATGACAGCATCATCCCTGTGTCACTCTTTGTAGACCCTAGTATAAAAGCTATGGATGCATCTAAAGAGTTAGGTGCAGAAATGGTAGAACTCCATACTGGACTCTTTGCAAATCTTTTCGCAATGCTCCACTCAAACCTCCCCCACTCTAACCACTCTGTAAAAGAGTTAGAGTTTCCAAGATATGAGTTAAGCGACAGACTAGAAAAAGCACTAGAAGATATAAAAAACGCAGCCACTCATGCCAATAAAATAGGTCTAGATGTAGCAGCAGGACACGGACTAAACTACCATAATGTCCACGAAATGATGAAGATTCAAGAGATTGTAGAACTAAACATCGGTCAGAGCATCATAGCTAGAAGTGTATTTACTGGTTTAAGTGAAGCAGTTAAAGAGATGAAAAGACTTACTACACGATAAGAATCACGAAATATTATAAGGCAAAAAATGATAAGAACTAAAGTTCAATATAGAGAGACACTCAATGCCAAGTCTTAAAACAATCGCAATTAGTATTGGCGACTTAAACGGTGTAGGTATTGAGATAGCTCTCAAATCACATCAAGAGATAAAAAGGCTCTGTAATCCTATCTACTGCATAAACGCAGACCTACTCTCTCAAGCTTGTGAACTTTTAGATGTTACTCTACCTGATGACTTTACTCTAAAGGCAGTCGATGGTTCATTTAAGATAAACGCAGGGCTTGTAAGTGCACAGAGTGGTCGTTATGCTTATGACTCATTTATGTCAGCTATTGAGTTATGTGAAACAAAAAAAGCAGATGCTGTAGTCACTATGCCTATACATAAAGAGGCTTGGATGATGGCTGGTTTAGAGTATAAAGGGCATACTGACCTTCTCCGTAAACACTTTGATGCAGAGGCAATTATGATGCTTGGATGTGAAAAGATGTATGTCGCACTTGTGACTGAACATATTCCCCTTCGAGATGTTGCGACTACTATAAAGTACAAAACACTCAAGCCTTTCTTACTTGACCTAAACACTTGCCTACAGCTTGATAAGACTCAAAAAATTGCAGTCTTAGGCATAAACCCTCATGCTGGTGATAACGGTGTTCTTGGGCATGAAGATATGCGCATAAACAAGGCTATTAAAAGTGCAAACAAGAACTTAGGCTTTGAAAGGTTTGTCGGTCCTATAGTTCCTGATGTTGCCTTTACTCCACACTTTCGTAAAGACTTCACTTACTTCGTTGCCATGTATCACGACCAAGGATTAGCACCTCTCAAGGCTCTTTACTTTGATGAGAGTGTAAACATATCACTTAACTTACCTATAGTAAGGACTTCTGTAGACCACGGTACTGCGTTTGACATCGCTTATAAAGGCGAGGCTAAAACACTCTCCTATGTAAATGCGATTCAAAGTGCACTCAAACTTATAAAATAAACTCGAAGTAGTGAAACTACACTAAAACAAAATATCAAAACAGAACTCTAAACAGATAAGTATAAATTCATCAAAATAAGGGTAATATTTCACTTTTAAAACTCTCTTTAGGATTTATAATTTGTTTGACTTAAAAAAGTACACTTCTAAAAATATTAAAAACGATATTCTCTCAGGATTAGTCGTTGCAGTTGCTCTCGTTCCCGAGGCTATTGCCTTTAGTTTCATCGCTGGTGTTAGTCCCGTTGTTGGACTATACACTGCGTTTATCTTAGGTCTTATCACTGCTCTTATCGGTGGTAAACCAGGTATGATTTCTGGTGCTACTGGTGCTGTCGCTATCGTTCTTGTTGGACTTACTCTACAAGTAAACGAGATGCTAAGTGCGCAAGGTGCTGCTACTGAAGCCATCGCTATTACCGTTTTAAACTACATCTTACTTGCTACTGTTATCGCGGGTCTTATTCAAGTCTCTATCGGTCTACTTAAGCTTGGTAAATTTATCCGTCTTGTTCCTACTCCGGCCATTCACGGTTTTGTAAATGGTCTTGCTATAGTTATCGGAACGGCACAGTTTAAGTTTTTTGAGGGTCAAGGGTATATGATGTATGCTTTAGTTGCCGTAACAATGGCTATTATGTACATCTTACCAAAGTTTACAAAGGCTATTCCTGCCGGACTTATTGCCATTATCGTGATTACTCTTGGTGTTTACTTCACAGGAGCAAATACACTTCTACTGAGTGGACTAGACGATATGAGTAAATATGCGGGACAACTTCCTACTTTTGGTGTTCCTTACTATCTCTTCAGTCTTGATGCTATTTTACTTGTACTTCCTTATGCTGTTATCATCGCTATGGTAGGTATTATCGAGTCACTTCTTACACTTTCTGTTTTAGATGAGCTAAGTAACACTCGTGGATCTGCAAACAAAGAGTGTATTGCTCAGGGAACTGGTAACATCACTTGTGGTTTCTTTGGTGGTATGGCTGGTTGTGCTATGATTGGTCAGAGTATCATTAACTACACTTCTGGAGGAATCGGGCGTCTTTCATCATTTGTTGCGGCTGTTGGACTTATCATCCTTGTAGTCTCTCTTAGTGGTGTTTTAAATGCTATTCCTGTTGCTGTCCTAGTTGGAATTATGTTTATGGTTAGTATCGGGACTTTTGAGTGGTCTAGTTTCTCTCGTCTTAACAAGATGCCTCGTACTGATGCCTTTGTTATGGTAACTGTAACTGTCATCACAGTTGTTGAAGATTTAGCAGTTGCAGTTATCGCTGGTGTTATCATCTCAGCTCTTGCATTTGCTTGGAAACATGCTCGTATCTTCTCTCGTACTCATGTTGAAGATGATGGAACAAAAGTTTACGAGTTAGATGGTCCTCTTTTCTTTGGAAGTGCTTCTACATTTGGAGATAACTTTGATATCCCAAGTGACCCTCCAAAGGTAGTTATAGACTTTAAAAATGCAAGAGTTATGGATAGTTCTGGTGTTGAGGCTGTTGATGCTATCACTAAGAAGTATGAAGATGCAGGGAAAAACCTTCTTCTTCGTCACCTTAGTTCAGACTGTAAGGCTATTTTGAAACTAGCAGGACCACACTGTTCTTATGAGGAAGATGATCCAACTTACAAGGTTGCGTTTAACTACTAACGCCTTACTAGTTTCTAACAAATATAAAGCTTTTAGGTATCTTTGATTTATACCTAGGCATACTCTGTCCAATATTTGCATTTATATAGGTAGGGTCTGCAATAATAAATTTCTTATTTCCAGACCTTACACTATCCCCTTTCATAGGAATATAAAGAGCCGTAGCCATATGGTCTTTGTACTTCACACCTATAACATTGATATGAAAAAGTTCTTTAACAAGATAAGAGAAAAGAATCGCTCTATCCTCACAATCTGACTTGTCATAATAAAGTGTCTCATTTGCAAACATCACTTTTTCACGTCCAAACTGCTTCTCATCGACCTGATACACAAAAGCTTTCTGCACGAAGTTAAGTACAAAGTTTATAGCAACACTTGCTTTTTTTCCATCAAGATGTTTCTTCAAGCCCCTTGCCAACTCTTCATAAGTCTCTTTACTCAATGGAGAGTTAAAGTAAGTCTCATAATCAGCTTGAGGATAGGTAGCCATAAAGTCTATTAGATTTTGGTTGTAGTGATATGAGGTAGAGTACTCCTCGCCAAACTGTTTAAAAGTAAGAGTTTTTTTCTTCTCATTTTTACTAAACTTAGGCAGGCTTGTAAGCTGTAAGTCTAAAGGTTTAGTAGCGTTTGGATAGCTCTGTTTATAACTGTAAAGACGTTTACCTAAAGTTCCTTGTGCATACAAGCTAATCACATAAAACTTCTTTTTATCAAAGTGATAGTTTGGAGTAGCATAGATAACTTTTTCAGAGTAATGCATCATTACGATATGCTTACCACCAAGCCCTACTTTAACATCATAACCCAGCTTATTAAACATAAACCAAGCATAAAGTTTTCTATCGTCTGCGTTCTCATAACTTGCCTCTGAGAACTTCATAACTAGTTGATAAACACCCCAGTCATTTAACTCTAACTCAAGAGAAAGCTTCTTTATAGCTTCTAGTGTATACTCATAATCACTTGCAGCTACAGTATTAAAAAAGTTTAATATACCTTCTTGATTTTGAGGATAAAAATGTGCCACCTTTGCTTTGTTATCAATATCAAAACCGACAACATCGCCAAAAAATTCAAAGTTTATATCTTTTGGAACTATCTCTTTGACTATAATAATTTTAGAAGGTTTGATATCTTCTTTTACTTCTGGAATCTCTTTTGGGAGTATAACCTGAACTAAAGGACCAACACTTATAATCTGTTTTGGAGTTGTAGGAGTGATACTTTTTGGTTTTGGCTTTTCATAAAGAGGCTTGCTCTTTTTTGCAGAGTACTCTTGCCACTCAGACTTTAGATAGTTGCTAAACTCTTTGTCGTTAGCATCTCTATATGTCTCAAAAGAGCTGTTTTGTGTTTTTTTGAAATCTTCAAAACTTTTAGCAAATGTAGTTGTTGCTAAAAGTAAAAGTAGTAAGCTAGAAAGGCCAAACAGCCTGTATGATTTTAGTTCCCCATCCTTGTTTAGTTGCACGATCAACATCTCCCTCAGTCTTATATAATATTTTAGCATCACTCATTTGAGCTGAATCTATTTTATTGTCTTGGTCTATATCGTATGGACGGATTACACCACTTAACTGTATAAGTTGCTTCTGGTCATCTATAAGAATCTCTCTTCTTCCAGAGATAAAATAGTTTCCATTTTTAAGAACTTTTACAACTCTTGCAGATATAGTTGTAGTGAAACTAGCATCTTTTGTTGCCGTTCCACTTCCTTTGTAAGCACTTTCTGATGTACTTTTAAAACCTATATCACTCACACCGTTAAGTTTTCCCATACCACCATTTACTGTACTGTTTGCTGCACCTGCACCTGCAAATGCTCCTCCACCTAAGGTAGAAGTATCATTTTGAGTTAGCTGTTTTGTACCAGAATTTGAACTTTTTGCATTTTCTGAAATGATAACAGTTACTATGTCATTTACATGCATAGCCTTATGGTCTGAGAAAAGTGGGTTTTCCCCTTGACCGAAGATACTACCTGTAGAAGAGAACTCTTTTCTTCCCTCTTTTGCCGGCATCTGTTCAACATAAGATGGTGGTGCAAAATCAATTTCAGGTTCTGTAAGGTTAGCAGTACATCCACTTAGAGTAAGTATAGCTAAAAGTAGTATAAAAGTAGTGAGTAAGGTTTTTTTCATTAAGTTCTCTTTGATAGTAGTCTCTCTTTAGATATAATTCTAGCAATTTTAGTTCCAAATATAAGGATTAGCTATGTTATTAAGAGAAACAATTAACACAGATGTAAAAAATGCTATGAAAGCAAAAGAGACAAAAAAAAGAGATGCCCTGCGTTTACTTACTGCTGCGTTTAAACAGATAGAAGTAGATGAGAGAAAAGAGCTTACAGATGAAGATGTAATCAAAATCATTCAAACACAGGTAAAACGCAGAAACGATTCAGCAACTCAGTACAAAAATGCTTCTCGTGAAGATTTAATGCAGATAGAACTTGATGAAATTGCTTTTTATGAGGTCTATCTTCCTGCACAACTTAGCGATGAAGAACTAACAACTGCACTTAAAGCTATCATCCAAAAAGTTGGTGCTACTTCTATGAAGGATATGGGGAAAGTTATGGGTATGGCAAGCAAAGAGCTTGGTGGAAAAGCTGATGGCAAGCGTATCAACGAGTGTGTTAAGAAAGTCTTAGGCTAATAACACCCATACTTACTAAAATAAACACACCTACAATCACAGCGATTCTTGAGATTTTATCTTGAGAAGCTGCTGGACGAAACCTCTCTAAATCTTTGTTAAACACTCCTACAATATCTAAAAATGCTATCCATCCTTGAGCACCTAGTGCTGAAACAAACATCATCAATCCTACGAGTTTTGCAAATTCTAAAAGTTCATTTATACTTGGCAATTATCTATCCTTTTTACCAGTCATCTAAGACAAAAGGTTTATCTTCATCTTTTGCTTGAGGTTTCTCTTCTATAGCTGCGTTTATCGCTGGCTCTAGCACTACTTTCTCTTGAGGTTTACTCATCTGTTCTTCAAACTGTAACTCTAAACCCTTGTTTGTCATAACAAAACCATTTACATGGAGCTTACCATTATGAATCTGGTTGTGATGTTCTTTACATAAAGGGATAAGGTTGTGCTTGTTGTCCTGATGGAAGTGTCCAATAAAGCCTGCACTATCTGCAAGACTACGCTGAGAAATATGATGCACATCTTCTGCCATCGCACCACAGATTACACACTTTGTAACATACAAGTCTTTGTTATATTTTGACTTCTTTTTCTTCACTAAAAGCTCAAGTTCATCAAAGTCGTTTGATAAACGTTTACGGATTTTGTTTGCTACATCTAAGAACTCACTATCCATATGCAAAGACTTTGCAAACTCTAACCCATAGATACTACTTCCACTTCCAGCTTGTAGTTTACGGTTAAAAAGCAGCTTATCTAGCTCTTCATCATACTCCACACTTAGGTGTAAATCAACCACATTATCAAGAGTAGTTATCTCTCTCATAGTAGAGAGTTGATGAAGGTGTGTTGCAAAAAGAAAGAGACATCGTGTTTTTGCGAGTTTTTTGATAGCAGAAGCGACGATGGCAACACCTGAGAGTGTCTCAGTTCCATGACTAATCTCATCACCAAGAACTAAAGAACGCACGGTTGAACGGTTAAAAATATTTTTGAGTTCTAGCATCTCAACTGCAAAGGTTGAAAGCCCTTTAGCAAGGTTATCTCGTGAGACTATACGAGTAAAAAGAGAGTCAAAAATACTAAACTTCATAACAGCCGCTGAGACAAAGAAGCCAGACTGAGCCATCAGAGTTGCTATACCTATACTCTTCATCAGAGATGATTTTCCACTTGAGTTGATTCCGTATAGAAGTACACCGTTTATGTCGTGCCCATCATGAACACTCACATCTAGCATCACTGTTTTTGGATGTGGCAAATCCATATGCTCACGATTTCCCATCACTATGTCATTTGGAACATAGATACCACCGCGTTCTTGTATCTCTATAAGTGGATGACGAAGTTGCATAATCTGCATAAAGTTTTCATCCTCTTTTGCTTCAACAATCATCGGTCGAGAGTGCTTATAGTTTTGTGCAACCTTAGAAGAACTCACTCCAACATCAAGATCTGAAACATAGGCAATAACTCTATCAAAAAGAAGCGAGTACCTGCGTTCATATAGCCCTTGGAGTTGAAGATATTTCTCTTTTACAAGAGAGACTATTTTACGACGGTTTTTCATAATTCTATCAGACAAGTCATCTGTAAACGCAGAAGTTATTTTGACAGAGTTTGTAAGTTTTTTGACACTATATGTAGAGAACTCTTCATCTTTTTTAAACGCAGCCTCTATTAGAGAGTATCTATTTTTACTCAGAGATATATAGTAGCCCTCTTTTTCTAAAAGCCCAAGAGTAACAAGTCTGTTTGAACTCCCTGCGTTTTGCTCTTCTAAAAGAGTGTTGATTTTTTTCATAATGTCATCAAAGGCTATAAGCATTACAGAGTTTTCTTTGACGAGTGTATCTATGCTTTCATCCACTCCATTCATCAAGAAGTTCTCATCAACAGTTGCATTTGTAAAGCGACGAGAAACATCAAGGTCAATACTCTTGTTAATATCACGAAGAAACTCATCTAGCTCACTCTCATGAAAAGGAGTCTTTTGAATCTTATACTTTTTTACATAAAGCATCAACTCTTTAACAGCCTCCATAGACTCATATACATGGTTCATCTCAAAAGGGTGCAGTCGTCCTAAACGCAGACGACGTGAGAGTCTCTCAAGGTCATAAACACCACGCATCATCTCATCAAGATAACGTACATGAGAAGAGACTTTTTCTATAAGGTTGTATCTTCTTTGGAGTTCATCAACTTCCATGATAGGGTTAAGCAGTCTCTCTTTTAAGAGACGTCTCCCTATTGCAGTTGCACTTCTGTCTAGCATTTTAAGAAGTGTAAACTCTCTTTTGTCTTTAGAAATGATACCCATCTGCTCGAGTGCATTGTTTCCAAGATACATAAAACGACGGTTATCTATAAGACGAGGAAGAGACATCTTTTGAACTATGTGATAATCATGTTCTATAACAAAGTGGATTAAAATAGCTAAAGACTCTGTTATCATAGGGCTGCGTTCTAGGTCTAAATGCTCTATAGGAGAGAGTAAAGACTGTATCTGATAGACCTCTTTAAAAAGCTCATTTTGAAACTCAATACGAGGACGTTGGTTGTTTACAGAGTAGTGATAATGTTCTGGGATTTCAAGATAGTCCATCACATGACGTTGTTCTTCTATGCCATCAAGGAAAGTCATCACAACCTCACTTGTTCTATAAACATTTAAAAGATTGAAAATCTCATCAAGTGCATAAGAGGGATCTTCACTTGTCCCGTGCGTTTCATAAGCCCAAGTTTTTCCTGTTGTCACATCTAAAGCAGAGTAACCAACAGTATAAATATCCTTATGTTTATCCACTAAAATAGAAACTATATAGTTATCATCATTATCTACAATATGCTCAAAATTTGTTCCAGGAGAGACTATTTGTGCTACATAACGGCTTATCTTAGGAGGACTTCCCTTTTGTTTGACAACGATAACTGTATACTTTTGCTCAGAAATCAGTCTGTTTAAATAGCGTTCAAAAGAGACAGCTGGAACACCTGCTAGAAGTGGGTTCTTATCTGAGTTTTCTATAATGGACTTGTTTTTCTTAGTGAGTTGAATGTTAAGAAGTTCGGCTATCTCTTTTGCTTTGCCAATCTGCTCTTCATCGTTGTTGACCTCATATACTTCATAAAATGTACCGATTTCCATAAAGACAACTGTATCTCGTCCATACTTTTCCTCAAAATGTCTCTGTAGGTCAAAGTATGTTTGAGTGAGAAGTCTATCTTTAGCATTTAAAATTGAGCTTACATCTGATGAACGCATTAGTTTAGTTTATCCATATCTTGAGGTTCTGACTCATGATAGAGTGAGAGTGAAGGAAAAGCAAATTCTAAAGAGTTTTTCTCTAGTATTTCCATGATTTGGAACATAACATCTTCTTTCGTTTCTAACCACTCAGCCCAACGAACAGACTTAGTAAAACAGTAAATTAAGATGTTAATACTGGAGTCAGAAAACTCATCAAGATAGACTAGCAGAGTATTTTTCACACCATTGAGATCATCTTTTGAAACAAGTTTCGCGGTATGTGACTTCTTTCTCGTGCTATGTTCATATCTTGTAGCTTTTGTTGCTATACCAGAGTGTTTATCGAGCATAACTCTTATCTCTGTAATTGCATTTTTAATATCTTCTCGTCTTGAGTCATACTTCACACCAACACTCATTTTTATACGACGTCCAAGTGTTCTTCTATCCCAGTTTTTTACATCTTTTGCAGCAAATGTTCCATTTGGTATTGCTATAAGGGCATTATCAAAGGTTCTAATTGTAGTTACACGCAGACCAATCTCAACAACAACACCTTGATGTCCATCTATCTCTATCCAGTCACCTTGTGAAAAAACATCACTAAACAAGATGGAGAGTGTTCCAAAAAAGTTACTGATGGTATCTTTAGCAGCAAATGCTACTGCAAAACCACCTATACCAAGTCCTGAGAGAACAGTAGTCAAATCAACACCAGCTATAAAAAGAACTAACAAAAGTCCAATAATTATAATAATAAAGTTTAAAATTTTAATCCCAACATTTACAAGATCATTTTTAATGTTTGAAGCATCATCTGAAACTTGAGAGAGTTTAATTGTGGCTACAGTATTGACAACTTTAAAAACAAGGACTGTAAAGTAAATAGCATAAAGGATGTTAAAAGAACGTCGTAGAACCTCTACACTTCCAAAATCATTGTAAACATAAATAACCATATTTATATTTATTATGATGATGATAGTTTCAAGTGTTTTTCTTATATTGAGTAAAATTGATTCTGAGTAGAGTCTCAAAAAGTCGATTTTTAGAAGTGATTTTTCAAGATAAACATAGACTATCTTTCTGAAAAAATATATAAATAGGCTCAAAAGAATAATAAAAACAATCTTTAAAACATTTAAACCATAATTATGAAGATAAGGGTTAACAAGACTTATAATAGGAATAGAATCGATGTATATAGCCAATGAAACGAGATGATATATAGAGTACTTATTGAGTCGGTACATCTTGTCACTATACTTATAGATATAACCTATAGTGTCTGCGTTTACCTCTTTAAGAGCATTATATTCATGAATATATTTTTTTGTATCTTCTAAAACTTTAGACCCAGCAGGAAGTGCGAGTATGTCAGCATAACTATGCTCATATAACTTGTGCATTATATTTTGATTTTCTATTGTGTATTTATTTAGTTTTGTTTGAAAATCCCCTAAACTAGGCTCATTTAAAGAGGAAAGTACATTTATAAGCATAATATTGTGATGTTTTAAAATAGTATATGAACGAACCTGAACTTCATCTCGAAGTACTGCATAAGAGTTTCCGGCTCTCTTATTTATTGCTATAATCTTTTTAAGAGCAAAAATTGCAGTATCAAAATGCTTTGTATGTTTTTGCATAATAGCCGTGTTTTTCATCAGCTCATTTATAGCATTGTTATAGTCATCTTCTTGTTCCATGACTAGTTTTTCTATATCTTCTTTACTTGTGTTAGCCTCATTCATACTCTCTATAAGACGAACTTGTTCGTCTATAAAGGGAGTGAATTTTGCATCTGCGTTTAAACTAACAACTAAGATAAAAAGAAGAAGTGTTACAATTTTTTTCATTATTTCAAGTGCCTTTAGAACCTATATACCTTCAGCTATCATAGCATCAGCAACTTTTTTAAATCCAGCAATATTTGCACCATCAACATAGTTACCTTCTACTCCATAATCTTTAGCAGTTAAAGCCACACGTTTAGCAATCTGTTGCATAGTAATTTTAAGTTTTTCATCAACTTCTTCAAAACTCCATCTACTCATAGAAGCATTTTGTGCCATTTCAAACTCACTTACAGCTACTCCACCAGCATTTGCAGCTTTCGCAGGTGCAAAACATATTTTATGAGATAAAAAGTCATTAACAGCTTTTGGTGTTGTCGGCATATTTGCGCCCTCTGTAACACTCACTACTCCGTTTACTATCAAACTCTGAGCATCAACATCTGTAAGCTCATTTTGTGTAGCACAAGGAAATGCTGCATAACATGGAATACTCCATACTTCATGACCACCCTCTGGATAATCTTCAACCGTAGTATAAACAGCTTCTGGATGTTTAACTATATACTCTTCTAGTGAGGCACGACGATTGAGTTTAATATCTTTAAGTAAGTCTAAATCAACACCGCGAGAATCGTAAATAGTCCCCTTTGAGTCTGTACAAGAAACAGCAATAGCACCAAGATGTTGTAGTTTTTCTATGGCATGAAGTGCAACATTACCTGCTCCACTCACTGTACAGATTTTACCCTCTAGTGTCTCTTTACCTTCCATCTCTAACATAGCCTCAGTAAAATAAACTGCCCCATAACCAGTAGCTTCTGGACGCATAAGTGAACCACCAAAAAAGTATGGTTTTCCAGTTAACACACCCTCAAATGAAGAAGTAATTTTTTTGTACTCTCCAAAAAGGTATCCAATCTCACGACCACCAACGCCAATATCTCCAGCAGGAACATCAATACGTGGACCGATGTATTTGTGTAACTCTGTCATAAATGCCGAACAAAACTTCATAACTTCAAAATCAGACTTCCCCTTAGGATCAAAGTCAGAACCACCTTTACCACCACCGATAGGTAGACCAGTAAGAGCATTTTTAAGAATCTGTTCAAAGCCAAGAAATTTTAAAATTCCTTCGTTTACAGTTGGGTGAAAACGCAGACCACCCTTGTATGGCCCCAGTGCATTGTTAAACTGCACGCGGTAACCAGTATTTACTTGAATGTTTTGATTATCATCTAACCATGTCACTTTAAACTTTATGATTCTATCAGGAACAACTAAGCGTTCTAAAATAGCATGTTTAGTATATCTTTTATCTGACTCTAAAAGTGGTGCAATTGAGTAAATAACCTCTTCCATCGCCTGATAAAAAACCTTATTTTCAGCACAGTTTCCGTTTTCAAATTTTTTAATTTCCATTTCTGCTATTGACATTTTATTTCCTTAGTTGTTGTTAATTTTTCAAGCTTGTTCTAATCATCATACGTCTTAAGTATGCTATTTTACTCTGTAAAGGTAAATCCTTAGGACAAACATCTTCACATCCTAAAAGAGTCATACATCCAAAGACACCATCTTCATCACCTATCATCTCATAAAACTCTTCATCACTGCGTTTATCACGAGGATCAAGATGATAACGAGCGACCTTGTTAAGACCAACAGCCCCAACAAAGTTTTCTCTCATCTGAATAGTTCCACAGCCTGCTACACAGCACCCACACTCAACACAACGGTCAAGTTCATAGATCTCATCAGCAAGCTCTGGCTCCATTCTCTCTTCTAATTTATCTACATTTAACTCGTTTGACTTATCATGTATCCAAGTCTCAAGTCTCTCGTTAAGTCCACGCATCCACTTTCCAGTATAGATAGAAAGATCCCCGATAAGCTCAAAGAGAGGCAGAGGAGCAAGAGTAATATGCTCATCCAAAATCTTTGTAAGTGTACGACATGCAAGAGTTGGGCGACCATTTACAAGCATAGAACAGCTTCCACAAATTCCTGCACGACAGACAAAGTCAAACTTGAGTGAGTTGTCATGATGTTCTCTAATCTCATTGAGCACTATAAACAGAGTCATTCCCGGTGCTTCTTCAACCTCAAAAGTCTCCATATGTGGAACATCCTCAGGATCATGTGGATCAAAACGCAGGATGCTTATTTTAAGTATTCTATTTTTCTTTTGGTCGATTACTTTACTCATACATTTTCTCCAAATCTTTCGTTTGTTCCCTGATACTTTTTAGGAAGTTTATCTATAAAAGGCATCACTGCGTTTTGAATCTCAAACCTATCTTTGCCTTGAGAAGTCAACTCTTTTGTGATGGCATCAACAGCTGACTGTCTTGTTGGTGTTTCATGATGGTGTATTGTTGAGTCATTTCCATAACCACGAAAACCAGGAGGCATCTCCATCTCGCCAATAGGTATCTCTTCATAACTCATAGTAGGCATATCATCACTCTCGTTTGACCAAGTTGTTATGCTGCGTTTTAGCCATTTTTCATCATCGCGCTCTGGAAAATCTTCACGAGAGTGTGCTCCACGACTCTCTTCACGAAGAAGTGCTCCAAGAGCGACTGTAAGTGCTACTTTTATCATCTTCTGCGTTCTATAAGCATTTACAAGTGCAGGGTTTGCGGCAGTAGATTTTGAACGAAAGACTTCTATGTTTTTTGCACGTTGGTGTAGCTCTTTGAGTTCATCAACAGCTTTTTGTAGGTCTTTTCCATTTCTAAAAATCCCCACATCATCCATCATAATCTCTTCCATCTTACGACGAAGAACATAGGCATCTTCACCATTCTCTTTTGTAAGAAGTGCATCGATCTTATCTTGTTCTATTTTTAAGAATTTTTCAACATTTGCAGTATGAATACTTATGGCAGATTCAGCAGACTCTAAAAAGTCACTGATGTACTCAGCTACTAACATTCCAGCTACAACTGTTTCACTCACTGAGTTTCCACCAAGACGGTTAAACCCATGCATATCCCAACAAGCAGCCTCTCCACAAGAGTAAAGACCCTTAAGTGTTTGAGACTCACCCTTGTAAGTAGTACGAATACCACCCATAGAGTAGTGCTGAGTAGGACGAACTGGTATCCACTCTTCTGCTGGGTCTATCCCTAAAAAGTTCTCACAAATCTCTTTTACTTCACGTAAATTTTTCTCAATATGTGCACGACCAAGTATAGTAATATCAAGCCAGAGGTGATCTCCATAACGAGACTTCACACCCTTACCTTTTCTCATATGCTCTGTCATTCTACGAGAGACTACATCACGAGAAGCAAGCTCTTTTTTGTCTGGTTCATAATCGGGCATAAATCTATAGCCGTCTTTATCTAGTAAGAGTCCACCATCTCCACGGCATCCCTCCGTAGTTAATATCCCAACAGGAACGATAGCAGTAGGGTGAAACTGTATAGCTTCCATGTTACCTAGAGTTGCTACTCCTGTTTCAAGAGCGATTGCTTGACCTATACCTTGACAGATAATTGCATTCGTAGAGACACTATAGATACGACCATATCCACCTGTTGCGATTACAGAAGTTTTACTTACATAGGCTACTAACTCTCCACTCATAAGGTTTCTAGCGATAGCACCATAACAGCGACCATTTTCATGAATAAGACTTATCGCTTCTAATCGCTCATGAATCTCAACCTTATCTTCATGAGCCTTGTTATCCATAGCATAGAGCATTGAGTGACCTGTTCCATCAGATGTATAACAAGTACGCCACTTCTTTGTTCCACCAAAATCACGAGCAGTTATAAGACCATGAGCCTCATCTTTTTCGTTTATGGTAACTTTTTTAGCATTTATGATGGCAGTTCTGTCACCACGTTGTACCCTACTCCAAGGCACACCCCAGTGCGCTAGTTCACGAATAGCCTTTGGAGCACAGTGAGTAAACATACGAGCGACTACCTGATCTGCTCCCCAATCACTTCCCTTGATAGTATCAGAGAAGTGGACATCTTCATTGTCTCCCTCACCCATATTTGAGTTAGCTAGAGATGCTTGCATACCACCTTGAGCTGCTGAAGAGTGGCTGCGTTTTGGTGGAACTAGAGTCAAAACAACACAGTCATGGCCACGCTCTTTTACACCCGTTGCAACACGAAGTCCTGCTAGACCTCCACCAATGATTAGGACATCTGTATAAATTACTTTCATTAGTGTTTCTCCATCTTAATAGTTTCACTCTTATACTTCACACCATCATTAAAATCATGGTTTAGACCTATATATGTATACTTTGCTAAAGAAGCAAGACCTACAACTATGTAAAGTGCTATCATAAACTTCATCAAGAGTTTAAAACGAGCACGAGAAACTTTTGTATTTTTTCCCTCGCCAAAACCCCATTTTAGGGCTAAACGATAGAGACCGATAAAGGCATGAGATACAACAGAGATAAGAAGCATAAAATAGAGTGGACCCATTAACTCATCTACTATCCGAGAAGAGCTGGCAAATGGACCGATATTTGAAGGTTGAGTCATCATTATGTAGAGATGCACACTTCCGATAAAAAACATCATAAACCCCGTGATAACCTGAACCATCCAAAGATAAGAATCTTCATGTTTCATTCGTAGGGTATGCTCTTTAATAGTTTTGTACTCTCTATATGAAGCAGGGATTTTTCGTATCGCTAAAGCAGCATGAAGAATAAATATAGTCCCAATAAACGCAGCTAAAAAAGAGATGATTCCAGGATAAGTTTCTCCAAAAAAGTAATATCCCTCAAACATAATTGTAACCATATACATCATCTCATTAGAGATAAGAATAGAGGCTTCAAACATTATGTGTCCCATGATAAATACAGCGAGAATAAGCCCTGTCAAACTTTGTAGAAAATCAAGTCTTGCTGGTGTTTTGTCTATCACTTTTTTCTTCATATATTCTCCAGTAATCAATTATGTTATTTTACAATAATAAGTATTAAAGTATAGGCTATTTTAAGGGGAGATTTTACATCAAGGCATGATGCCTTGAAGTCTAACTAGTTTGGTTTTTTAGAACCACGTGTTTTTTTCTTATTTTTAGCTTTTTTCTTCTCTTTTTTCTTTTTAAGAAGTTTAGCTTTTAACTTTTTTTGCTCCTCTTTTTTCGCTTTTTTCTTCTTTGCTTTCTTTTTCTTATCTTTTTTCTTTTCAGCTTTTTTTGCTAATTTTTTAGCCAACTTTACTTCTTCTTTTGACTCTTCTTTTTTTGTTTTCTTTGCCATTTTAGGATTCCTTTATTTTGTCTCTATAAAAACTATACTACTTAAACATTTACATTTTGATTAAGTCTTAGATTATTTAATTTTAATGGTGTATAATAGTGTAAATACACCATTTAACACTAGGAACAAAATGACTTATGTAATTATTCACACCATCCACATCTTTTCAGTTTTCGTATATGGCGGTTTTCTTATAGTTGACAATCTTTTTATGGCAAAGATGAAAGAGACTCTTAGCGAAGAGGAACATAAAAAGGCTAGAGAAGCCATTATGATGCATGTACGCAAGGTTGTTCCCTATGCCCTTATGGTTGCAGTAGCTAGTGGCTCATATATGTTTACTCAAGTTTTTGGAGAGATTGCAGAAGATGGTCTTAACCGTTTTCAAATTCTTCTTAGTATAAAAGCATTTTTAGGTTTATGGCTTGGATTTCGTGGTATAAACCAAAAACTCTTTGGTATTAATCCTTGGGTTTTTAAAAGCCATATTTTTCCTTTTATCTTAGTAATTATTATCATTTTACTCTCACAACTGATGTATGTGTGATTTGAAATGTTTGAGTTCATCATACTTTTATTACTTGTTGCAACTCTTTTAGTTCTTTATAGATTTTTAAAGGGCCCAACACTTAGTGATAGAGTTGTTGCATTTGATGTTATGAGTATTGCTGTAGTTGCCTTACTTGTTGTATTGGCTCTATACTTTGAGCGAGCTTTGTATCTTGATGTTGCTCTTGTCTTTGGTCTTATTGGATTTTTAGGAACGACTATTTTTGGTCGTTTTATCGAAAAAGGTATTTAGATGCTAGAGTATTTAGGGTTTGGATTTATCATACTTGGAGCACTCGCTTTTATAGTAAGTGCTATTGGTCTTATTCGAATGCCTGATCTCTATACTCGAATACATATCGGAACAAAGGCTACTACGATTGGAACTCTTTTAGTCCTAATAGGAGCGTCTATACTAGAGCCAACTTGGAGTTGGAAGTTAGCTTTACTAGCTGCGTTTATCTTACTTACAAACCCTCTTTCATCTTCTGTTATAGCTCGTGCAACACGAAAAAAGGAGAGCTTATGATAGGTTTTCTTATTCTCTCATTGTTTCTTGGTATAGTAGTGGTTGCGTTTGCTTCTATCATCCAAAAAAAACTTGCAGATAGTATCATCCTTTTTATGGGAGTTGGACTTGGGAGTGTAGTTCTTTTTTTCATCTTCAATGCCCCTGATGTAGCCCTAACTGAAGCAGTTATTGGTGCTGGTATATCTTCGCTCATTTTTCTTATGGCACTCAAACACTTAAAGGCTGAGTCATGAGTGGTTTTACCCTCAGTGCAGTTTTTGTCCTTACCCTTCTTAAACTACTTTTAGAAAATATTCCTCAGAGTATGCACCGTGCAGGAGACTCTCTTTTAGAACTCAACTCTACAGATGGGGTAGCAAATGGAGTGACAACAGTCGTAGTCTACTTCCGTGGTTTTGACACACTAGGAGAAATCGCAGTTCTTTTTATAGCTTCACTCGGCATAGGTCTGATGCTAAGCCAAAACAAGCGATGCACTATAAAAGCTCAGAGTAACTTTATGCTCCACACTGCGGCAAAACTTCTTTTTCCTATCATCACCTTGTATGGTATATATGTGATGGTTTACGGACACCTAAGCCCTGGTGGTGGTTTTCAAGGTGGTGTTATCATCGCGAGTGGGGTTTTACTTCTCCTTGTCTCTCATAGAGATTTTGAAGTGCCTCACTCTTTTATAGTTGCTCTTGAGACTTTTGCAGGTGTTTGTTATGTTCTGATAGGTCTTATAGGACTCTTTACTCTTGATGTTTTTCTCGGAAATTTTTTACCTCATGATATATCTCAAATGGGACTCTTAATGAGTGGTGGAATTATCCCCATTATATACATAATAGTCGGCATAAAAGTCGGAAGTGAGATGAGTATGATTGCACAAAACCTTATCAAAAGGGGCGATGATGTTTGAGTACCTTAATGACTCTACAACTATCAAGTACATAGTTACTATCGGTTCGATGGCTCTCTTTTTTGTAGGACTTTTTGGACTACTATCGCAGAAACACTTTATAAAAATCTTTATAAGTATTGCCACTATGGAAACTGCACTTTTTCTCTTTTTTATAGGAAATATGTTTAACAAAAACTTTACTGCACCCATCATAAGCGAGGGTTTTACAGATATTGCCAAAATGAACGATCCTATCCCTCATGCCTTAATCCTTACTGCCATCGTTATAGGTATGGCAGTTTTAGCTCTTGGAGTAAGTATGAGTATTGAGTACTACAAACTCACAGGAAATACAGATATAGATAAGATGAATGAGATGAGGCATTAAGATGAGTAGTATATTATTTGTAGCACTGCCACTACTTTTTGGGTTTGTAACTCCTGTTCTTGCTAAGCTTGGAAAAGATGGTGTCGCTTATGCCTCAACACTTATGCAGGCTTTTTTACTCTATCTCGCCTTTAGTCTACTTAGTGGGGATTCTTCACATATTGAAGTCATCTCTATCGCTCCACCTTTAGGAATATCATTTACACTCAACTCTGCCTCACTTCTTTTTGTAGCGCTCTTTACTTTTATGATGACACTCTTTTCACTCTACTATCTCAGTCATAGGAAAACAGATGCTTACAAAAATGAGACAAAGTTCTTTATACTTATAAATATGCTCTTAGCTGCTTCTATAGGTCTTGTTCTGAGTTCTGACATCTTTAACATCTATGTATTTTTTGAGATAGCAGGAATCTCAGCTTATATACTAAGTGCTTACGAGAAAACACCCTCAGCATTAGAAGCTGGACTCAAGTACCTCATAACTGGTGCTCTTGCTTCTGTCTTTTTAATCTTTGCAATAGTTCTTATTTATATGAATCTAGGCTCACTTAACCTTGGCGTTATCGCACAAGGTTTTGAGTCTCTGGCATTTAACACAAAACTACTTATCTCTCTTTTACTTCTTATAGGTTTTGGTTTTAAAGTAGAGATATTCCCACTAAATTTTTGGGTAGTGGATGTCTACCAAGGAAGCTCTACTCTTATAAACAGCCTTTTTTCTGCCATCGTTGTAAAAGCTTATCTATTCGTCTTTTTCCATATAGCTTATCTTTTCTTACCAAGTGCAGAGTTCTCTGTCTTTCTTATATATCTTGGTGGACTCAGTATGTTAGTCGCTGAGATAGCAGGACTTCGTCAAACCAACCTAAAGAGACTCTTTGCCTACTCAAGTCTTGGTCAAGTAGCCCTCATTTTCACTGCCTTTGCACTACAAAACAGAGATGCTATTCAAGCTGCTCTTTTTATAGTGCTTGCTCACTCTATCGCTAAAGCTATCATATTTTTTGCCCTTACAAGTATCCAAAAAGAGCATAAAAGTATGGATATAGAGACGCTCAAAGAGTTAAACTCACCATTTTTAAGAGCCATAATGCTCATAGCAATCTTATCACTCCTAGGTATCCCTCTTTTTGCAGGATTTGTAGGAAAACTCTTAGTGCTGAAGTCTTTAGCAGTAAGTGGTTTTATCGGTGTTTTAGTCATTATAATCATCGCTTCACTTTTAGAATCCGTCTACTACTTCAAGTTAGCAGGATTTATGTTTGCTAAAGGTGAAAAGAGAGAGGCTTTAGAGATAGACTTTACACAGAAGTTAGTTTTTTCACTCTTGGCTTTTTTACTCCTAACAATAGGTACTATGCCCTTTATATTTTCTGGATTTTTAAGTGAGAGTGCGAGTGTTATGCTTGATAGTTCTACCTACATTTTAAACTTGATGGGAGGCAGATAATGGATTTATCAATCTTTGGACTGAGTGATATCATTCTCTCTTTAAAAGTTACTCATCTAGCAAACTTTTTTGCCTCTCTTATCGCTTTTTCATCTTTTATAGTGATGTTTATAGGGCGAAACTATAAACTGACTAAGAGTTTTTATGCTCTATTTATACTTTTGACTGCTTCACTTTTTCTCATTGTGTATGCAGCAGATTATCTACTCTTTTTTATCGGTTGGGAAGTTATGAGTATAAGTAGTTACTTTTTACTCTCCTTTTCACTCTCAAAAGAAGCACTCCATAAGTACATCATCTTTGCTATGGCATCGGCATTAAGTATATTTATCGCGATTCTTATTCTCTACTCAGGAACTCATAGCTTTTTATATGCTGATGCCAGAGAGAGTTTTGCAAGACTGAGCGATATAAAGGGCATAGTTTTTGTTGTGCTTATGCTCTTTGGTATCTTTGTCAAACTCGGGACTATCGGTTTTCACTACTGGTTAGTAGATGCTTACGAGGAGTCACATGATTTTTTCACTCCTTATCTTTCAGCAGTTTTATCAAAGATGGGAATATATGCACTTATCATACTTGTAACTCAGGTTGTAGAGCTATCCTACACCCTAGCTATCATCGGAGTGATGACATCCATCATCGCTACATTTAAAGCCATACAAGAGGACTCAGCCAAAAGGCTTCTAGCCTACTCAAGCATCGCACAACTCGGTTATATCGTTACTGTTCTTGGTGTGGCTGATGGGATGGCTGGGGCTTTATACCACTCACTTATTCACACACTCGTTAAACTCCTGCTTTTTATTAATATCGCGGGTATTATTTATGTAACTGGAAGAAGTAAATTTAGCCAACTTGGTGGGCTTATCTACAAAACACCACAATCCTTTGTACTTCTACTCATAGGTATCATCACACTTGCAGGTATGCCACCACTTGGAGGATTTGCTTCTAAGTTTATGATTTACACATCCCTTCTTGATGCTAAGTATTTACTTATTCTCTCCGCAGTAATGTTTTCAAGTGCAAGTGCTTTTTTGTATGTTTATAAACTCATCTATGGTATTTACCTCGGACATCCAACAAACAAAAAACTAGAAAGTATCAAAGAAGTGCCTTTGAGTTTTTTAATTCCTCAGTATATTTTAGCCTTGATTCTCATACTCATTGGAACTTTTCCTGCCTTAATAGTTCCACAATTAAATGCCATACTCAGTGAATCACATCTACATACAATAGCCTTTAGAGATTATGCAACACTTATCTCTGCGTTTGGGGAGTATAATGGTCTTGTACTTATCTCTGCGTTTGGAGTTATATTTGGCATTGTACTTCTCTTTTTACTCTCAACTCACTCTAAAGTAAAAGAGGTAAAAGATAGATTTGATGTGGCATACTGTGGAGAAGAGCCTAATGAGGCAACTCACTTACACTATGGTTATAGTATGGGTAAAGAGTTAAAACGAGTTGGATTTTTAAACCTAATCTACAAAAATTCTGTTAAACCTTTTTATGATTTCATAGCCTCTCAAACAGTTAATTTTGCAGATATATTCAAAAAAATCTACACTGGAAATCTCACAAACAATTTCAACATTGCGGTAGTTTTTGCAATTATCTTACTTTGGTGGAGTATAAAATGATAGTTTTAGATTCACTTTTAATGTTTCTCATCGCTTACTCGACTGGCTTTTTATACTATGGTCTTTACCGTAACATCACGGCTCGATTTCAACGCCGCTACGGTCCTCCTATATGGCAGTCATTTTTTGACTCTATCAAATTTTTTACAAAAGAGGAGTCAACTTCTCACGGTTGGATGTTTTACCTTGGTCCTATCATCATGATGACAGGGGCTATTATGACCCTGCTTTTTATTCCATTTTTTAGTAACGATGAAAGTTTTGTGGGACTAAGTAAGTATGGAAACCTTTTTGTAGTTCTCTATCTTTTAGTGCTTGGTCCTTTAGGAAATGCCCTTGGTGTTGGAACTGCTGGAAATCCTTTTGGGGCTATGGGTATCACTCGTGGGCTCTCTCGTCTTTTTGCGATGGAGTTGCCATTTTACATAGCTGTTATCGCTATTATGAGTTTGAGTGGAAGCTCTGACATCGCTACTATTTCGGCTTCACAGACTATGCTAAACGCAGTCGCTTATCCACTTCTATTTATAGGGGCACTCTTCTCATTTATAGGTATGATGGGACAAGCTCCTTTTGATGTAGTGGGTGCTCCTGTTGAAGTTTACTCAGGTCCGGCTACTGAGTTTAGTGGAAAGTTTTTAGCCCTACTGATGAGTCAAAGTGCTATCTTTACCTTTGCAAAACTAGTTTTGATGGTGCATCTCTTTTTAGGTGGAGCAGACGGCTTTTTAGAACTACTAGGAAAAACCTTTGTACTTTTTTTGTTTGTCATTGCTTTTGGCTCAATGTACGGAAGATTTAAAACAGCACAGAGTATAGATTTTTTACTCAAAGTACCAACAACTATTGCAGTTCTTGGACTTATTTTAGCGACTTGGAGTTAGATTATGAATGAAGGTTTTTTACAAGAACAAAAAACACTAGAAGGTGACTTAAACTCTGAAAACTCACACCAAAATAGTGTAGATTTTTTGATGAACTGGTTTCGTAAACGCAGCATCTTTGTCCTAGCCTATGGAACAGGATGTGGAGCTATCGAGATGCCACCAACCTTTACTTCTCGTTACGATGCTGAGCGTTTAGGTATACGAGGAGCAGCCACACCTAGACAGGCAGATGTTATCATAGTCTCTGGATACTGCTCATACAAAACTCTTAGACGTATCATCCGAACGTATGAGCAGATGAGTAACCCTAAGTATGTTCTAGCACTTGGAAGCTGTACTGTAAATGGCGGAATGTATTGGGACTCCTATAACACTATCAAAAAACTTGAAGATTATATGCCCGTAGATATGTATGTGAATGGTTGTATGCCAAGACCCGAATCCATACTCGAGGGTTTTATCCAACTTCAAAAAGATATAGGAGAGGGAAAAGCCTCTTCGTGGCAGAAGTATGAAGAGAACTATGAGTTTTATAGAAAAAATCAAGAAGCAGTTTTAGGTGAGAAAGTTGCACCGAGTTACGAAGCCGACTGGTATCTTTATGATGGAGGTCTTTAATGTTAAGTGCTATTAAAAATCAATTTGCAACTGATGATATCATCGTAAAACGCAGTGACTTGTATAAGGTAAGTGTTGTTAAGGAGAGAGTTTTTGAGCTTATAAAGTTTATCGGCAATAACTATAAGTACAAAACTCTCAATGCCATCACCTGCACAGACTGGATAGAGGAGGAGCATTTTACTCTTACTTACATCATCACAACTCTTGATAGAAAAAATACTTTTATGGTGCAAACTATGATAAACCGTAATGATGCTCATATAAACTCTCTTGTAAAGGAATTTGCACAAGCCGAGATAATGGAAAGAGACTTGCACGAGATGTACGGCATAGACTTTGTAGGAAATGAAAACCTTAAAGAGTTGAGTTTAGAAAACTGGGTACACACTCCACCTCTTCGTCGTGAGTTTGATACTCTAGAGTTTGTAAATGAGCATCTTACTTTCCGTGAGGGTCGTGATGATAACTTAGATGTAAAAGTAGAGATGAAACGAATCCGTGCTGAGAAAAAAGCTGCTAAAGAGCTTGCTAAAAAACTCGCAGAGGAGAGTAAAGATGGAGAATAACAAACACATAACTATCTTCCATGGTCCTCAACACCCTGGTATCACAGGAAATATGTCCATAGAACTTGACCTCATCGGTGAGACTATTCAAAAAGCGACTACTCATGTTGGCTATCTACACCGTGGCTTCGAGAAACTTATAGAACGCAGAACAGTCATTCAAGCTTTTACTATAGTTTGTCGTATCTGCGTTCCTGAACCAGACCCAAATGAGGCTAACTTTGCCATGGCAGTTGAAGAGTTAACTGGACTAGAAGTCTCTCCTCGTGCTCAGTACATAAGAGTGATGGTTTTAGAACTCTCGCGTTTAGCTGCACAGTTTCTCTGGATGGCAGGACAGAGTGGAAGCATCGGGCTTTATGCAGTTGGTCAGTGGGCTATTGCAGACCGTGACTTAATCCTCG
>Ga0256824_10000026_pt1 | contig 56039 bp, 41 predicted proteins | sample CV67metaG_FD_191570 | JGI IMG/M metagenome (GOLD analysis project Ga0256824, IMG submission 191570) | Hydrothermal vent microbial communities from East Pacific Rise, Pacific Ocean - CV67 | ecosystem: Environmental > Aquatic > Marine > Hydrothermal vents | place: Pacific Ocean: East Pacific Rise...
GCAACTCTGCTCCAGAATATCAAGAAAAAATTAATGACTTTTATAAAAACACATATGTATTTCAACTTAGACTAATCGCGATCATAGGTGCTTTATTGATATTTATATTAGGCCCATCTGATAATACAGTCATAACTCTAGATTCTATCTACTTGGGTAAATATTTTCTTATAAAAATTATTCTTATTCTAGGCTTGAAATATTTATATGATTCAGTGAAGGGTACAAAACTCTTTGACATTAATCCCAGGTTTCTTTTTACCATAGGTTACTCAATGAATATGCCTTCTTTAGGATATACAGGGAAAAAAACATCTGACGAGGATACGGGGTATCAAATAGCTGAAGATTCTATTGTTTATAAAAAAACAAAAAATGTTTCAATAGCTATGGCTAAACAGGGTCTTTTCTTTTCAAAAACTCTTCTTATAGGTTATATTGTGCTTGCAGCAATAATTTTACCTATCTTGCAGTATACAACTATTTTAATTTATAATATTGTGACCAAGATAGTTATACCTATTTTCTAGACTTTCTTGTATTTGATTTTTTTTTATTAATTGGGTACTATTTTATAGCTTATACATTACAAAAAGGAATATAATGAAAAGAACAGATGAAGAAATACTTGAATCTACTGAAAATATAGATAAGGATTTTAAAGAAATATCAAAAATAGCAAAAGAGTTACTTACTAATACAAGAACATATATTAGTAATGGGGCAGAAATTTGTGAAGATTTTTATAAAAGTTTATTGAATGATTCTTTAGATGAAGCATCCGATTTAGCTTACCTGGTCTCTTTAGAAAAAATAAACAGTGTTTTTCATGAGCTTTTTACTGACGAGGACACGGAAAAAATAGTTTTCCTAAAGGAAGCTATCCCTGTATTCAGGTTACGTTTAAGTGAACTAAGAAAAGATTTATCAGATATGGATGAAGAGTTTCAAGAAGAAATCCTAATTAAAATAAACAACTTACATAAAAACAACAGTCAACTCTTTATCCAGGAGAAAGAGAAAGAGGTAGAGCTTGTAGTTTCTGACGAACCTATCTCTAAAGAAGATGAGTTTGAAGAAGCTTCTTTACTGGGGATAGAAACTCTTTGTGAAAATATAAAGCCCATACAAGAGGATAAAGCTTTTTCTGTAGAGTATGCAGCTTCAATGGCTAATATTGAATGTTCCGATGTTATTATTGCAGAAAGTAAGAAAGAAGCTATTAAAATAATTTTAGAAAAGATTTTTGACACTCTAGAAGTAAATATTTTAAGTATAAAAGAAGAGGATGTTTAAAGATCCTCTAATCTTCAACAACCTCATTTACGATCATTGTTCTCTGACATATGCATTGTTCTTCCATGTGTATGTATAGAGATGTTTCCTCTATTTTAAATAGATCCATTAGTTCAGCATATATAGAATTAAAACCTTCAAAAAATACTTCATCAAGAGCTTTATCAGGTAGTGCATATATAGATAAGTTACTTAATATTCTAACCTTATTATCTCTATATTTCTCCCTATAATCATTCATATCCTTTATTATAGTGTCTGTAAGTAGATCTTGCTTGCAGACTGAGTACAACTGTGTATCTTCTTCTAAAAAATGGTCCGTTAGAGCATAGTTTAGCTTTTTAAGATTACTCTTTATTTGCATCCTATTATTAGCCATATAAGCCTTTATTACATTCTGACATAGACCGACAATTAATTCATGCTCCATTCTCCATTTAACTGCTATAGATATATCACTCTCTCCGCTCATGCTATCTTCTACTTTTTCAAAAAAGCTGAAAAGTCTACTTAAAAGTACTCTCATTATAATCCCTTTTAGATATTACACCTAAATATAAAACTATTTGCATAGTTTTATTCTTATTTAGATTGTTTATATTGCTACTGACATCCTATACATTCTTGCGATCGATCTTCAACATCCCCTGAACTCTCAGGCGACTGACTTCTTAGATAATAAGTACTCTTCAACCCAAATTTCCAAGCATTCATATAAATCTCATTAAGATACTTACCACTTGCTTTGTCAAGTGTGATGAAGATGTTAAGTGACTGTCCTTGGTCTAGCCATTTCTGTCTAATAGCTCCTGCTTTTATAAGAAGATTTTGATCTAAATCATATGCAGGAATATAATACTTCCAAGTTTCTGAACTTAATTTTGGAGCAACCACGGGAATAAGTCCCGAAAGGTTCTCTTCAAACCACTTACGCTTATAAACAGGCTCTATAGCTTGTGTTGTACCAGTAAGAATACTGATGGAGCTTGTAGGTGCAATAGCCATTAGATAACCGTTACGCATACCATCTGTTTTTACTTTTTCTCTAAGTACTTGCCAATCATGATCATACCCAAATAGCCCACCTCTTGCTACGAGCTTTTTTGCTTCACTATTTGCTTTGTCTATAGGAAGTAATCCCTTAGACCAATCAGATCCTTCAAAGGTTGGATATTTTCCTTTTTCAATAGCTAAATTACTTGAAGATTCAATAGTAAAATAAGAAAATGATTCCATTACTTTATCTATTTTTTCAAAATGCTCATCTGTTCCCCACTCTATTTTGTTTTGAGCAAGCATTTCTGCTTCACCCATAACGCCTAATCCGATAGCACGAGATTTTTCATTGGTCTTTTTTACTTTAGCAAGTGGATAGAAGTTTAGGTCTATCACGTTGTCTAGCATTCTTACAGCAACAGGAATAACTCTAGCTAAATCTTCTTTTGTGCTTATTTTAGAAAGGTTAACTGATGCAAGATTACAAACTGCTGTATCTCCATCAATTTTTTCCTTGTCCACCATCCATACTTGTTTACCATCCACAGTATCTAAAGCAGTTATTTTTTTAGCTAGTTTAACTATACCTGTTCCAACAGTAATCATTTCGTTTTCATCATAAGACATAACACTTTGATCAGAAAAAGTAAGTCTTGTTTTATATGTATTTGGAGAAGTGTTTTGGAAAATCTCTGTACAAAGATTTGTTGAACGGATGACACCCTCATGCTTATTAGGGTTTGCTCTATTTGCTGAATCTTTAAATGTCAAGAATGGATTGCCCGTCTCAAAGTAAGAACGTAATATTTCTTTCCATAACCCTTTAGCACTTATAACCTCTTTAACTAAGATATCGTCAGACTTTTCAAACTCTATATATCTTTCATTAAACTCTTCGCTATGCAAGGAAGATAATTCTGAAACCTCGTAAGGATCAAAAAGTGTCCACATTTCGTCTGCTTCTACTCTTTCCATAAAAAGATCATTAAGCCATAGTGCGGGGAAAAGGTCATGGGCTCTACGACGCTCTTCACCAGAATTTTTCTTTAGGTCTAAGAAATCCTTTATGTCTATATGCCATGGCTCCATATATACTGCTATGGCACCTTTACGAGTTCCAAGTTGATCTACAGCCAGAGCAACATCATTGGCTATTTTTAAGAATGGTATAGTTCCTCCCGCAGCATTTTTATGATTATCAATAAATGAACCCATACCACGAACCAGTGACCAGTCCCAACCAATACCACCACCAAACTTAGAAAGCAACGCCATCTCTTTGTAGGCATCAAAGATACCTTCAATGTTGTCAGGGGTAGAACCAATGTAACATGAACTTAGTTGGTGTCTAGGTGTACGTGCATTTGAAAGTGTTGGTGTTGCTGCCATCACTTCAAATTTTGACAAAATATCATAGAATTTTTTAGCCCAAAGTTGAGGTTCTTTTTCTCTTTGTGCAAGAAACATAGAAATACCCATAAACATATGTTGAGGAAGTTCTAATATAGCACCTTCTTTATCTTTTATGAGGTATCGATCATATAAAGTTCGTATACCAAGATAATTAAATTGCAAATCCCTATCTTGTACAATATAATTGTTTAAATCATCAAGATCATATATATCTTTCAGTCCTAAAACAATTCTACCAGCATCTTCACCTTTTTTCAAATATTCAGAAAGATGCAGATACCCCGTAAATCCACTAACCTTATGATACATATCATATAAAAATAATCTAGCTGCTACAAATGTCCAGTCAGGTCTATCTACGTCTATTTTGTCTACTGCCGTCTTAATAAGTGTTTTTTGTATGTCTTCAGAGGGTATCATATCTTTAAAGTGTAACTGAGCATCTACTTCAAGTTCACTCTGACTAACATTGTCTAAATTAATGACCGAAGCTTTCGTGTATTTTTGTATTTTTGTAATATCAAGTACTTCCGTTCTACCACTTCTTTTTAAAACTCTAATCATAAAGTTCCTTTTGTATTTTTAGTTGATGTGATTATACTATATTTTTTAAAGAATAAGTATATTTAGAATGAATTCTTTTGAGAAGTTTGAATTTTAATAAAAATAAATTTTACAAACCTACATAAATGCTTTTTTTTATTTATTTTTAGTTATTTTATATTTATAATTAATATATATATAATTGGCGGGAGCTTAAAACACGCTCACTTGGGGAGTAAACGGGAATGACTATGACAACTCTTGCCGAATGACTATGACAACTCTTGCCGTAACTACCCTTATATATGACAACTCTTGCCCAAAAATAGAATAATTAGAATTATAAGAGCCTTATATTCGGCTGTTGTTTTATATATAAAAGATATATGACAACTCTTGCCGTAACTACCCTTATATATGACAACTCTTGCCAGAAATTATTTATATATGACAACTCTTGCCATAAGTGTTATAAAACATCAATATAAAGGATAATTATTATCGGTTAACCCTATATATGACAACTCTTGCCAAAAAACACAATATTTTTCTCTTTTTTGTATAAAAAAAACGTTTTCAACATAAATAATAGGTTTTTTCATACAAAATATAAAAGAAAACTCTATTTTCGTGAAAAATTCTCATTTTTTATTGAAATTCTTAACTTTTTGTGCAAATGATGTCATACTCGGCTACACAATGGTTTTTATAAGCCACTTTTAGATTAGATTATAATAAGTTATGGATTTTTTATGTCTTTTTAAAGAAGTTATGGATTTTTTATGTCATAATTCAAAAAGCAAAAGGATTTATATGAAAAACTTGTTTGATATAGAAGAAGAGCCTGTCAAAAAAAAATTAATTAAGAAAAAAAGTACAGAAATGATTGTGCCTGCACAAATAGTAAAAGGAAGGTTTAGTACCCCATCTAATCCAGACTCTGCTTTTCATGGACTTACTAAAAATAATGTACAAATATCAGATGTTTTCATGTTGTTCGCACAAAGAGCTCTACAAGAAGAGATCAATGAAAAAGAGATATATGATTTAGCTATGGACAGAATACAGCCAATGATAAAAAAACACGGGCTAGACCTTGGAAATACGAGAGACAAGACTAGAGAAAATCAAAAGATAATAACCTCTCTTCTTAGTCAGGAAATTAAAAAAGAAGTGGGGGAACGGTTCCAAGGGAAAAACTCAATAACTATAGACTTTGTAGATTTTGTGGACAGATTAAATATAGCATCATTATATAGAAAAGAATCCTCAGCAATTAGACTACATGTATTATATAAAATAATGACAGAAGCCAGAAGTAATGCTGTTTTAAAGTGTAGAATGGATAATTGGAGAGAAGATGGTGACACTCTAGTTAAAGAGACAGATTATATAGAATATCACTTAATACCATCATTTACAATAGTTGTGGCGGGGCACGAAAAAGAAGGTGAGCATTTTGAAACTTTTGAAGAATTAGTTCACTCAAGAAAAAGAGATAAAGAAAAATATATTAAAGCTGTTAAATTTAATTTTAATATAGAAGCACTTGCAGTATTTGCTTTACCTAGGATTGAAGATGGATATTCTATTACTGACAGAGAATATCGACATGGATTTAGTCAATATGCCTTCCAGTTAGATTGGCTAGTGAGATCAATTTACAAAGTACAACATATGGAAAGTATAAATCAATATCCCCTTGAGGAGTTATATAGTATTTTTGGAGTAAATTATGCCAAATATGCCGACTTTAAAAGAAGAGTGCTCTTACCTGCAATTAAAGAAATAAATAAAGCTGGTGCAATTTTTGTAGAGATGAAGGAACATAAAGAAAATAGAAAAGTAAAGACCATCTCTTTTTCAGTTAAGAAAAAAATAAATCAATTAGAAAAAGAAATAACACTTATTTCAGATTTTTCATTATCGTACTTTATTTCAGTACAACATTTTCATAAAGATATATATGTAAAAGACGATCTTACTGAACTATTAGAATTTAATGAGTATCATCATGAGATTAAAGAATTTACAACCCTATTCTTTAAGAATAGAGTAAAAAAAGTTTCTAACGAAGAAACTGATTTAACTTTGCAGCAATGGAAATATCTATATGAAACAGAACTTTCAGCATGGAAAAGATTAATAGAAATTTTTGATAAAAATAAAGAGAGAGTCTTTAAGTTGGGGTATACTTTAAGTGATGAAAAACTAGGCTTTATAGATATTCAAACAAAAAGATATATAAAACCTTTAAAAATGGAAGAACTTGGGGAATTAACCCTGCCTTCTCAGCAAGTGAGTTATTTTACTCAACTATGGGGGAACTAATATGGGGAATCAATTAACACATATAGAAAAAATATATAATTTTCTTGTGTCCTCAAATTGTAGAGATAAAAGAACTTTCATCTATAGTTGTCTATGCGAATATCCAATAAAAGGAAAAATCCCATCTTTTTTTTCTAGAGTACCAATATTTCATAATAATTTTTTCGATATGGGATGTGTATTTAAAAGCACAAATATTGAAGGGTATATGAACTTATCAGAGATATATGAAATTGCTGTTGTAGATTTTATATTATCTAGAATGAAAGCTACAAAAAGTAATATGGGCTGTGAAATTAAGTATTCTAGTATGGAAGATATTTTAGTGGACTTTAAAGTAAGCAAAGAAGAAGTTGCCGAAGTTCTAAAAAAACTCTCACAGAGTAACTTAACAATAGAAACATCCCAAGGGGTGGTCTCCTTCCCTATTTTTTCTTCAGTAAGATGGAATATTGATTATGATGGTGTTTGTAATTTTATAATTAGTGATGAAATAGCAGCTATGTATTTATTAGATAATTTGGTGGAATATAGAGATTTAAAGAAAATAACAAACATGGGAAGAGATCTTTCTTTTGTAGGAAATATCAGTAATACTACAGTATCAGACTTAGTAACTACCTATAGGTTTCTCACATATTTAATAAGAGAGGATAAACCTATCCAGTTATCATTCATATTGGAAAATATTTCACCTACAATACTGAAGCCAATAAGTAAAAGAGCATTACTGGCAATGATAAAGAAAGATAAGAACAGTCCTATTGTTAAAATGATGAAAAATTTAAAGATAGGGTTTGATCCGGATAACTCCTCTTTTTATGCTTCAGAATCTTTTGTTTCTCCTCAAAAAAATGCAATGTTTGTAGAAGACATTTTATCCTCCAAGCCTATAGATCAATATATTGTGTTTGAAGAACTTGAATTAGATTCAAAGTTAATAAATAAGGCAATTGAATTAAAAATACCTGAAGATAAGATAGAGATAGAATTCTCTATTTTTAAAGAAAAATACAAAAATTATAAAAATAAATACAAGAAGTCTTCAGCATCCTCTACTTGGGCTAATTATATAAGATTACAGTTTAAATCTGGTCTTTTTAAAGAATATGAAGAAAATGCAGAAAATGCAGGAAATCCTGAGACAATAATATATAATGATGCTATGAGAAAACAATCTGAACTCCATAAGGTATCAAAAGAATGGGTAGATATTAATTTTGAAGAATTTAAAAGATATTATATTGCAAAAAATATTTCAAGAAAAAATTGGGTTCTTGCTTGGAATTCATGGGTAGAAAGAGGAAAACATAAGCCTGTTATGGAGAACAAAGAAAACAAAGGTCTACCAGAGAATATAACGATGACAAAAGAAATAATAGAAGCAGCTATTTCTATAGGATATCCTGAAGACAAAATAAAAAATGAATTCTTTAGATTTAAAGAATATTTCAAGAGTGAAGGTCGTCAAAAAGTAAATTGGGTATCTGCATGGAAAGTATGGGTTTCAAATTCTCTTGAACGTATTAAAGGAACGTATAGGCCATCTGACTTATCAAATAAGGAAGTTATGTATTTCATTGTAAGAAAAAAAGTATCTGATGCTCTTTCTAGTGCATTAGTACAAAAAGGAGTTTCGCTATCCGATATAGTTAGAGGAGTTTTCAATATAAAAGGCATTACATGGGAAAGGGTGACTCCTCCTGCTGGGCAAGGTAAAAACCCTGTGAATATTTTCAAATACTTAGATGCAGAAATACAAAAAAGAGCCGAAGAAGCTATCAGCAGTGGCTTAGGAGTAGGGGAACAAAGATCTGAAAAAAAAGAACCTATAAAAGAAGAAGAAATAATAGATGGCGAAATAATAGTCAATTAAAAGGATAAACATGGAGAATTCAATAGTAAGCAACAGTAATCAAGAAAATAGAGAAAGGCTATCACAGGATATAGATTCTTTTATTATGATGATTTTTAAGCGTAAATATACAGAAGGAACCCTTGAGTATATATTTATTGAAAAAAATATAGAAGAGCTAACCCCTGCTCAAGTTATGGATTTTTACGAATTTATAATTGAAGAAAAAGGAGTTGGTAACTATTTTAACTCAGCAGGTTTCAGTTCTTTAACTTTATTTAAAAAAGCATTTGTATCTTTTAAAGAGTATTCTCTTGATCGTTTATGGAAGGATAGTAAACTAGATTCAAAAGTTGAACTATTAGTATCTAAAATAACAACTATTTTTGATATTCTAAAAGTAGAACAAAATTTTAAAGAAGAAAGTAGAATTAAAATTTTAAATAATAAACTTTCAGGTTTTAAAAAGAAGGGAACAACGGATACACTTATAAATAGTGAAGAATATAATATTTTAGAACAAACGAAGTTCTCTAGTTTGTTTATACTATATTCTCAAAAAGGGGAGTTTGGTTTAAGAGAAGAGGTGACCTCTTTATGGAAAAATAATATAACAAAAGAAATGTTTACTAAAAATAAAATATTAGAATTAGAGATTCAAATTCCAGGACTACCTATGGAGATTTTAAAAGATATAAATAAAATCTCTAAAAAAGCATAAAACTACTTTATTTTAGATAAAAATTCGCCACCTGGCTTTTTTTCAGGTGGCGAAGGGATTATTATGGGCAAAACTTCTTCTTTCTTTTTAAAAACACCCTTGGCAACACTTGGATATGGTCCAGACACTAGAGGGGTTATTTCATTTTTTACGTATTTGATAGCTACATTTAACCAACTAGATCTACCATCTGAATCTAAAGTTCTTTCTAAGCCTAAAATAACAGGCTTACCTATTACTGAAGGTTTATTTTCTGAACCCTCTATTCCACCAGAAAGAGCTTTTTTAAAACTTGTAATAGCTTTTTCATTATGTATAAATATTTTAACCACTTGATGATTATAAAATAATTCAACGGCAAGAAAAGTTTTATCTTTTTTATTGAGTTTTTCTTCTACTGATATAGGTAAACAAAATACCCACGTATGCTGTTTTTCTCTTTTTAATGTTATCGGAATATCTGATAGGTCAGGAAGGTCAAATGTTGACATGAATTTCTTAGCCTTAGCAAGAGGGTCACTTACAATTAATCCAAGAGTTTCTTTTTCAAAAGATATTTTCTCAGTTAATGTATATGGTATGTCTGGTTGAGTAATTTTTTTATATCCTGATTTTAATAACAACTTTTTTTGAGAAGTATCAATCGATGAAAATGCACCTGATTTTATTAAAGCAAAAAGAGAATCAGAATTCATTTCTCTCCCATTCATTCTAGAGGTGAAATCTTCAAAACTATCAAAAGGTAAAAAAGAAGATTTTTCTTTATCTTTAATAAATAAAGAGTTTTCATTTAAAGGAATACGATCTCTACAATTCACTATATCCATAGCACCTTTTGTACCGATTCCCTTTATAGATGAAAATGAATATACTATAGAATTATCATGTATAGAAAAGTCCACAGAAGATGTATTTATGTCTGGCGGTAAAATAGGAATTCCTATCTTAACTGCGTCCATTAAATACTTTTCTATTTTTGCACTCTCATCCGCATGACTTAAAAGGGTAGTCATATATTCTAGAGGGTAATTCATTTTTAGATAAGTTCCGAAATACACTAAAACACTATATGCAGCAGAATGAGATTTATTAAAACCATAACCAGCAAACTCCAATATAACTTGAAATACTCCTAAAGCGTGATTTTCAACAAAACCTTTTTCAACAGCTCCCTTTGCAAAGTCAATAGCAAAACCTCGCAGTTCTTCTTTATCTTTTTTACTCATGGCTCTACGAACAAGATCTGCCTTAGCAAGTGAAAAACCACCAATAGCTTCAACAATTTTCATAACCTGTTCTTGATATATAATTACTCCATAAGTACTTTCCAAGATAGGTTTAAGAACTGGTTCAAATTCATCAGAAAAATAAGTTGTTTTTTCTAGTCCCTTTTTTCTTCTTATATAGACATCTAGCATATCTGATCCTAAAACACCAGGTCGATATAAAGAAAGAATACTAATCAATTCTTCGTAACTTGAAGGAGCTAATTCCCTACACAATTCTTGCATACCCTTAGATTCTAATTGAAATATTCCATCAAGAGAATTATTAGATATATAAGAAAACACTTCAGGGTCATCTAGAGTTAAACTTTTAAGATTAATATCTACACCTGTTCTTTTCTTTATTAATGATAAAGTATCCTTTAAGATAGAAAGAGTTTTCAAGCTTAAGAAATCAAATTTAATCAACCCTCCAAACTCCGCATTATTACCATCAAAGTGAATAGTATTAACATCTCCCACTTTCATTACAGAATTTTTCTGAGATATTGGTTCATCTGAGATAACAAAACCGGCAGGATGAATACTATTATTTCTAATTAATCCTTCCAGTTTAGTGGCGTAAGCCCACACACTATAGGCACTATAATAATCTATAGTATTTTCTATTTTTTCAGAACGCTTATTATATGCATCAGTCAGTGATTCATCTTTTTCTATATGTTTTACCAAGGCTTCACCACATTCTTTTGGAAAATCTAAAATCCGTACAGCATCCTTTAGTGATGATTTAGCTTGAAGTTTATCAAAAGCAGGAATTTGAGCAACATTATCTTTTCCAAATCTAGAAGAAACATACTCAATTAGAGTATTCCTGTCATCTTTTGCAACATCAGTATCTATATCTGGCATAGAATTTCTATAGGGGTTAAGAAATCTTTCAAATAATAAACCTAAGGGCATAGGATCTATATCGGTAATAAAAAGAGAAAATAAAACTAATGAACCTGCTCCAGAACCTCTTCCTGGTCCAATAGGGATATTCATCTTAATCATAGCATCAATAATATCCCAAACGATTAAAATATACCCACAAAATCCCATACTAGAGATAACATCAAGTTCTCTATCTAATCTCTCAAGATACTTAAGTTCCTTTAGTTTATCGGGGGATATATTTCTTTTCTCCAATCCTTTAATTGTCAAATGTCTCAATAAATCTATTTCTGTTTTTCCTAACGGACTAGTATTCGGGAATAGTTTTTTTTCTTGTTCTAAAACATCTTTTAAATATATATATTTAGGAGGCACAGGCGAGTCAAAAGTATAATCATCCTCGACACTCTCTGTTAATGTTAAAATATTATCCTTCAGGTACGGGGCAGACTCAACAATAGGAATTCCACCTAGCTTAGAAAGCAGTGGATTCTGAACCTCTAGACCTTCAAATTTATAAGAAGGTATGGATCGAAGCTTTTTTTTATTCTTAATAGCTTCTAAAGATCTTACGCCATCAGTGTCACTCTTTACTAGGTAGGTTGGTTTAAAAAAAGGTAAAATTTGTTCATCGGGGCATTTCTCCCATATTCTTTTTATTCTAGACATTTTATCACTATCAGCACTATTAGAAAAGCCACCATATATGTTTTTATTGGAGAAAACTCCATCAAGTAATTTTTCCTCTTTATAGTCATGTATAATTATTGAAACATTTGGATTTTCTAGAACATCAGAAATAGAGAAATCTTTTTTTGAAATAAGAGAACATATGTGAAAATACCCATTTTGATTTTTTGCTAACAAAACAAGATCCAGCCCACCTATAGTTATATCTAGTCCTATAATAGGCTTTATTTCATTTTTTTTACATGCCTTATAGAACTCAGGCAAAGCTGAAAAATTTTTATCTACCAATATTGCGTAATCAAAACCAAGACCTTTAATTTTTTCTACACCCTGCCTAGGGAATATAGAGCTTGGAGTTTCATTATAGATTGTAGTTAAAAACATCTTTTTCCTTTTTTATGTTTTATGATATTATATTGTACACTTTTATTGGGCTTTAAAAAATAAAAGAACTTAATAAAATAACTACACATTTCTACAGAAGGATTATTGTGAATAGAAAAAAGCACAAATTAAGAAAAATAAAAGAAAGACGAAAGAAAAATCCTATTCAGATAAAAACAAATTATTCAGGTACGGCTGTAATTTTTAGAGGTTCTAGTATATTACCTATTTACGATATAGCTATGAATTTTAAGATACCTAGAAACTCTTTAACTATGGTAACTAGACATTCTAGTTTTAGTGGAGAAGATAAATTAAAACATGTTTCAAAGAGAGAAAAAATAACTTTTGATCCTAGTAAGAAGAAGCCAAGCTATCTATCTTTTACGGAAGTGGTCTCTTGTGATGATGACATTGGTGTTGTGGGATATAATAGAGAGGTTATATTGGATATGATGAATGAGAACAAAGGTGTTATTCTCTTTGCTGAAAAAGAATCTTATATTAACATTCATCAATTTTTTAGAAAATATAAATATAGAATAATAACAGTAGATATTAATCCCAATCCTGCCGAAATCGCGATGATAATTTCTACCAAGTTAGAGAAGATAAATGGTAGAAAGAATTCCCGAAATGAGTTTATAGAAGTATTTAATCAGATTGAGTTAGATTTAGAACAAGAAAAAACAGAAAAAAAATATCCAAGCAAAATAGAATTAAAGTCTGTATTTCTAAGAAAGGCAAGTGGAGTCTGGGGGACAATAGATGCATTTCAGGAAGAATACATTTTTCAAGAAAAAGAAGAAGCAGATAGAAAAGAGCAGGATAATCCTCTTTACGATATAATACAAAAATACAAAAGGAATTTAGATGACAAATAATTTTAAAAACATAGCATTAGGTTCATTGATAACAATCATGAGTATCACCACAACTGTTCACGCTGAGCAAGATTGTACTTTTTCACCAGAAAACATAAAACAATCAATAGAAGTTAAAAAGATTGTAACATTTGTTAGGGATATGGCAAAAAAAGAAGACTTATCTAAAACTATTCGAAACCTAAGAGGTCTAGAAAAAGCAATTCCTTTTACAGAGTGTACAATCATTGGGGAAACAAAGGCTTGTGATGTTCTTAAGAAGGATGCAATAGCAATTACGTCAAACAATATAGATATGTCAGTTAAATTAATCTGGGATAATCCTTCTGAGCCTGAAACAGTAAAATTGAAAGTAGCAACCAACTCAACAATATGTACCTATAATATTTTAAAGAATAAAAAAATAGTTCCCAGTGATGTCACTTGTAAAATAACAGAACCATGCAGCAATAAAGGTGGGTGGTTTAATTGGTAAAAATACTTCTGGTTGTTTTTGTATTCTCAAGTCAAATAGTAAATGCAAATACTTGTAATATATCCATTGATATTGGGCACTCACCAAAAACTCCTGGAGCTACTAGTGCCAGAGGTGTTTCTGAATTCGAATTCAATAAAATACTTGCATTTAAGGTAAAAGAAGAACTAGACAATATATCCAATATAAAAGCAAAAATTTTAAATCCTACTCATTCGGAGATATCACTAATGAGTAGAGTAGATAAATCAAGAAATCCAAATGTTGATCTTTTTGTTTCCATACATCATGATAGTGTCAAAGAAAGGTTTTTAAAGAAGTGGAATTTTCTTGGCAAAACATTAAGATATACAGATAAGTTTAAAGGATACACGGTAATAGTTTCCCCTAAAAACAAACATTTCAAAAGTTCCCTACAAGCAGCAAAAGAAGTTGGTAAATTTTTATTAAAATCGGGGGAAAAACCTTCAAAATATCATAGAATGAAAATAAAGGGTGAAAGTAAAGAATACTTTTCTGAAACCTATGGTGTTATGAGATATGACAATTTAGTTGTATTAAAAAGAAATCCTGTTCCAGCAATACTAATTGAAGCAGGGGTTATAATAAATAGAGAAGAAGAATTAAGATTAACTGATCCAGATTTTATTAGTAATTTTTCAGAACAAACAGCTAGAGGTATTTCTGAATGGTGCAAAAAGAAGAAACACTTTTAGTTTCCACTTTTTGTGAAACCAATAGCTATATATAGCTCAGATATAACTTTCTTAAAAATATCTGGAGATAAGATCTCTGAAAAAATAGAATATATCCCAAAATGATCACTAGTATTTGGAACATTCAAGTTAAGCATTAAGCACAAGGTCTTTATTTCACTATTAAAAAATAGTCTAGCATGGTTTTCTCCATTATGCTTAAGTTTCTCTTCCCACAATAGAGTATAGTGATAAAGCACAAAGACAGCATTAGGAAGGTTTCCTTGTGTTAGCATCATAGTCTTCCTACTTTTATCCACAGGAGGTACAAATGATGGCTTATGGAGAGCTTCAAACACTAAATCCCAATAAGCACCAACCTTATGAATTCTAAAGTCACTACTATTTTTATAAACAGAGTGTTTACTATTTGAAGATATGAACCTATTGAGGGGAATTTTATTTTTCTTTAAAGTGCCTAACAATTGAATAGTTGTGAGACCAGATAAACTATTTGCCTTTTTAATATTCTTAGCTTTAGTGTAACCAAAAAGGAACAACTCTGCCTCTCGCCATGAAGAATTTATTTCTGACTCTTGAAATGTGTCAGATAATGCAGAATCGAAAGACCAATCTTTTTCTTTTATATATTCTTTCCCTTTTAACGCTATACAGATAGCCTCAGGGGTAAGTTCCAATGTCGAGTAAAGGATTAATGCATATGCTAAATATGAAACTTCTGAAGAACTTTCTTCTTTCTTTACGGTTATGGTCTTTCCTTTGAAATCTTTTTTCATAGAAACTATCAGGAAAAGAAATTGTGAGAAGAAGAACCAAGAAGCAACATCACCATCTGCAGCTTGCTCAGCATAACCGTTTCCATTTAACCAGGTTACAGCATCTTCAAAATTATCAGGAGAAATGTTGTTTTCTGTTAATTCTTTTTTAATATTATCATTAAACGAGTAATTATTTTTCATTTTTAGTTAAAACCTTTAACTGCTTAGTATAAAGATAATCTTCATATCTTCTTCTTAAATGATTCTCACCACTAGATCTATCTTGTAGGTAATCAAAAACTAAATTATTAAAACCAAAAACATTAAAAAAGTCATTTTCCCATAATGAAAACAAAGGAATAGATTTTCCTGTAGCATCTTTTGTTTTAAAGTTAGAAGGTATTTTACCTTGCACCCACTTATCAAAATTTGATTTTTTTTGCTCGGGAACAGAACATGCAATTGAATATATTTTTTGTGAAAGTAATTGAAAGTCATCTTCGCTAAATATCTGCTTTATTAAAGCCTTTTTCTTTCTAGCATTAAAAATAGACACTACAGGAGCAATGTAAGAATTTCCAAGTTTTCCATGAGCAGAACAATAATTCTTTTTAATGAATTTGTCATGTTTTATAAATTCTATAAATTCGCCATAGAAAAAAGGAGGCAGTTCTTTTATTTTCATACAGATGTCATCATAGAATTTATCTTTAGTGTTTGGATTATTTTTCACTTCTAGAGCTTCATACAGAGACTTAATAAAAGAGGCGTTATACATTATTTTCCTTGATTGTGTATTTTAAGGGGAGGAACTGGTAGCCTATTAAATGAAACTGTTTCTATAGTTCTTATTTTTTGATTTAAAAGTTCCACCTCTATTTCTTCTGCCTCTTCTTTTACTAGAATTGGTATACGGGAAGAGTTTTTATTTAAATATTGAAGTTGCATTTCAAAATCTACCCATTGATAAAAGAACTCTTCTTTTTTTGTATCAGGATTAATAAAAAGATAAAGTCCAACACCAGACAAAGGATATATAAAGAAGCTGCTTAAATTTTTCTCTTTCATTTTTTCCATAACTAGGAATATTTTCTTTTCTTCATATTCCTCTTCAGAAGAAATTAAGAAATCTATTTTTTTATGTTCAGCAGTTAATAAGTAAAATTGATCCTTTAGATTATCATCCAAATATTTATCTTCTATTTCTTTTTTTCTTAGTATTTCACGGTATGACCATTTTTTCATGATTTCTTCATCTAAAGTAAGTTTAGGAAATATTTTATAAAATCTACGAATATTTATTAAAATATCTTGAGCATCAATTATCTCAATATTTTCATCTTTAAGGAATCTTTCAAAAATAATAAGATCTCGCTTATTTTTCACAGAGTCCGAAGTTTCTTTTTCCTCTTCTGAAGAATCAACAGTTAAAATAGTATTTTCCTTCTTTTCCCCATCCATTAGGGCTATCTCTTCATCTGTGGGTTCAATAGATGAGCCAAAAACAGTATTGCTCGGTGCAAGGCTCTTTTTTTCTTGTTTATGCTCTATATTCTCAGACCAGGTTCTAGAAGTAGAAGCTTCTTCTTCCTCCTCAGGAAAATTAAATAATTTATTTGGAGATACAAAAGGATCTTCTATGTGTGAAAAGTCCTCATCAGTAGGAGTGAACATATTTTTATCAGTTGAATATTCTAGGTTGAATTTTTTAATAAAAGGTTCTTCTCCTTTTGCTGGAGGGGTTATCATTTCAGTTAATAACTTCGTCACTGTTTGAGGCAAGGGAGAGATTCCAAAATCTTTTAAAGTCTCATCTAAAGATACTCCTTTGATGAGATTACTTCGAGAAGATAGTGAATTTAAATACTTAAGAGAAAAAATAGATTCATCAGTAATATCCAATCCAACTACTTCAGACCCTAAAGGATAGTTACTCTTAACTCGCTCACTAGAAAGATATAAAAGAGAAGCATCTAAAGAGAATACAACTTCTATTTTTTTACGAGTTGTAATAATTGATTCAAATATGGGAAAGAAGAAGCTATGCTTACCAGAAGTATTTGATATATAAAATGAAAGCCTACTTAAAGTAGGAATATAATCTGGGAGTCTATTTATTCCAGAGAAAGATGAAATTAATTTATTTATATTCTCTAAACTAGTAGTAGATACAATTCTCCCTAATTCTCCAGATTTTAACATATCAACATGCTGAAATAAAAATTCAAGGACAACCACATCCTCTTTTTTTAAGATAACGTTTGAAAAAAAAGAGCCACCCTTGAAAAAAGTAACAGGGTTTTGAGAATTGTATACTGGTAAAGCATACAAAAAGCATGGAATGCCTTTATTTATGTTAATACTTTTTTTAGAAAGGTAGGATAACCAGTTAACTAGACTCTCTTTCTTTTTATTAACCCTTACAGATAGTAATAGGGAGGTCATCTCTTCTGTATTCATTATTTATCATTTATAGAGGCTTTTTCTATCTCAGATTTAGCCTGCATAAAATTCTTATCCTTCATCATCTTGTGGCATTCACCTTCGATTAAATCAGAAAATAAATCTATCTGCTTTATGGTTGCCCGTAATTCCCACATAGAAAAAGGAACGCTTTCAGATATGTTATTTATTTCTATTACTATCCATGCCCAGTCTGTAGAAATTTTCAATGTTTCATCTGTAGTCTTGCCCGAAGAAACTTTTAACTTCAATCCTCTTTTCTTAAGGATCCAATTACTGCTCTCTTTTTTTTGAGCAACTTCTCTCATAGCCTCACCTAATGCACGCACATCTTGGGAAGAGCACAACAATGAAACAGAAGAATCACCATCCTCCTTTAAAGCAAATGTAATAGAAGGCAATACTGTAGCACCTTCTTCATTGATAAAGGGAGGCTGTACTCTAGCAATACCTTGTATAACTAGAGGACCTATACTTAGTTGTGATATATGTATGTTCATTATAAAATAGCTCCATTATTGTTTTCTTTTATTATATCTAAAAAACAAAAAGAAGTAAATAGAAAAAGGTTAAAAAAACTATATTTTTTTCAAATGAGAATAAACTAGCTCATTATTTGCTATCGGCAATAAAGAAGGGATTTTAACCTGTTCCCAAGGTAAAAAAGTAGAAACAAAACCAGCAGAAAAAGAATGGCCGCCTCCATCAAATTTTTCAGAAAATTTAGAAACATCAAATTCACCTTTTCTAGAGCGAAGAGAAAAGTGAAATCCATCATCTATTTTTCTATAAGAAATTGAAAAGCTAATATCAGGATGCTTAGCTAGCATAGCTTCTCCTATATCTGAAGCAAATTCTCTCTCTGCAGGTACTAAACAAACAGGATGTCCTCCAATTCTGGATAAAAAACTTTTATCTAAAAGAGATGTCACTTCTCTCTTTGCTTTAGATTCAAGACCTTCACCAATAATTAAAGCTAAATTATAATGATCATCTTGAAGGTAAACAGACCAAGTTTTCATATCTTGAGGCAAGCTATAAAAATAAGCGGTAATGCTCCTTGTCTCTGTGTGAGAGAATAAACCAAGATCCCTATCTCCAATACGTTCAATAGATTTGGGTCTAGGAAGTCCAGGGAATGATTCATCCCAAGTTATTTGGCAGGCAGCACGAGAAGAATCAAGCACAATATTAGAGGGGCAAGCTAAATCCTTCTCTATATTTTCTAATTGAGAAATAGCCGTATTATGATGATCGTATATTGAGATGCTTTGAGCATAAAGAGATAGTTCTAGAAGTTCTTTTTTTGGGTATGCAAAATCAACCATAAATATATGTTCTGAAATTTCTAGGGGGAGTTTATCTTCATGAGAAAGGGGGAGGAGTGTAATTACTAAAGAAGGATCAGCAGATAGACGTTTATTTAGAATAACAGCCGAACTAAAGCCATCCGTACAATCCTTGTGATAAATTACAGTTATTTTTTTCATTTATATAAACCCCATTAATATATTTATAATAATAGCAAGAAAAAGATAAGAAAAAATATATATATTCATGAAAAATATTTTAAATAAGCCATTTTATCTATATTTGTGTTATATTAAAAAGAAACAAGGGTATAAAATGCAAAAAAACTATAAAAAACTAGTATTAATATTCATACTATTTATGTATTCTGTAGTTTCAGCAAAAGAAATGAATCCAGCGTATATAAAATGGGGGAAACAGTATAATATTTCCCCGTATGTGCTAAAAGACCTAGCTATTAAAGCCACAAACGAGAATAATGAGTATAAAGAAGACATAGGAATGGGCTACAAATTAGTAGGGATAATGGCTATAGGTACATATCTTACAAAAGAAGATATTCCTTTTCTTGAAAACATGAAAGAAGAAGATATTTCAAAAGAGTCCTTAAATGTAAGAATAGCAGCGTATAGACTAAGTAAATGTATAAAGGTATATAAGGAAACATCAACAGCTATAAGATGTTACAATGAAGATATCTCATTGGAAGAGGCAAAAAAAATATCTCTAAAATTTAAAATGCGTATCATTAAAGATGCTCTGGGAATTTAAATTGTAAAAATTCACTTATTCTTCCACTGCTTATTTCTTTCTTATCCAAAGGAACTTCATATGTACATTTCAGAAACTCTTCTAAGACTTTTAATTGAGTTCTTAATAGATGACAGTTCTGGGTATAAAGCAATGTGATCAGGTCATTTTTCCACAATATAGAAGAGGATAAGTAGGAGTCCAACATATTCTCTGGGAAAATTTCATTTTCTAGGAAAATTTCATCAACATCAGCAGGGAGATCATATTTTTCCATTATCTTTGTGCTTTCACTTATATTTATTCGTTTAAAATATTCTAAAAATATATAAATATAATAATCAAGAGAAACAGTCGAGGCTTCAGGTTTTTCTGCAGCAGTAGTCCATGTATTTACTTGAGAGTAACTTATTCCAAAATCCGTAGATATTCTTTTGTTACTTCTTGTCTCACTTAATGAGTGTATAATTTCAACACAAGTAAAGTCTATAATTTCTTTTTCGCTCAAAGGGGTTCCTTTTTTATTTTCTCTTCGAAAATATAGTATTATTATAGATAAAGAATATCCAAATTTAAAAAGGTATGCAAGAATGAAAAAAGAAAGAGTTATTTTAACAGGAGAACAAGGCAGATTTTCTGATGATTTTAGAACAACAAAAGTAAATCTATCAAAAACAGAAGATCTTCCCTCTAAAATAAGAATAATCTCTGCTGGTCCAGGTTCAGGTAAAACAACAGCTATTGAGGAGACATTACTTAATTTTGTAGAAAATAATCCAGAAGAAGTAGACTTTATGCTTGAGAATGAGCAAAAAATATTGATCATCGTTTTTGGAAAAGTAAATAAAAAAGAATTAGACAATAGACTTAAAAAAGCCGAACTTCCTATGGATCTATTTGAAATATCAACAGTAAACTCTTTATTTTTCAGACATGCAAAAGAATTATCTTCAGAGAAAACCCTCTCTGCCTCTGTGATAGGTGGATTTGAAATAAACTATACGGAATCTACATTTACAAAAGAAAAGATAAAAACTATATTGAGTACCTTTGTAAGGCAACAAACATTTGAAGATGTTAGTAGTAGTCTGGAAAATGAAATTAAACAAAGTAGAGTTTTCTCTAAAGATATTTTAGAAGAAGAATTTGTTTCAAGGGCATGGTCATTTGTGAATGCTTTTTTCTCTTCATCTTATGGGATCTCTGATAAAAAAGATTTAGAAAGGGAAGCAAAATTCTTTGGTAAAAAAGACTTAACCTTTCAGGACTTTAATTTTAATGATAATGATACAGAAATCTTAGAGAGAGCAAAGGGCATTAAAAACAATAATCAAGATTTGGGTGAAATTTTCATAGAAGGATTAATCAAAAGGATTAATTTTATAGCAAACTACAAGGAAACGGTGGTAAAAGAAAGAAAAAGAAATTTCAATAAAAATATAACCGTGGAAATAGAAGGAGTTAATGGAGAACAAATTAGCTCTGGAAACCTCGACATGGGTGATACTGAGTTTGTTAAGACGTTCAAGAATGTATTTACTGTACCACATTCTTTTTATTACAAAACAGTATTAATAGAATTTATGCAGAATAAAGAATTAACAAAGAAAATATTTTCAAAATATGTCAGAATAATCGGAGATGAGTTTCAAGATAATACGCTCTCTTTACTAAATTTTATAGTTTATCTATTGGAAAATAAAATAATAGGTGATGTCTCAATGATTGGTGATTCGAAACAAAGAATATATGGATTTTCATCTTCTGATAATTTTGATTTATTGAAATATTGTATGGCTGAAAAGAAACTTCTTGGTAAAAAAGGTATTGCTGTAGAGGAATATACTTTTAATCAAACTCACCGATTTGGAAAACAGATAGCCTCTTTTACAAATAGTAATTTTCAGGATTCAGATATATTAGGGAAAGAAGGTGTTGAAGATTTTGTTTACCCTGAAACACTACCAAGAAAAGATTTTATTGATGCAATTATAGCTTCAGCTAAAAAAGGCTCAACGATGGTTGTATGTCGAACAAATGATGCTGCAGCTGAAATGTTTGTTAGAATAAAAGAAGCTGGAGAATTAAATGTTAGGCTAGAAACTTCCTCAAAAAAAGAGATTACTGACTTCGTAAGAAAAGGTCCAGAAGCACTTCCTGACAAAGAACATAAAAAGATTCTTCAAGATATGCTTGATAACTTTGACAGATATAATCCAGGGTTCATATGTGAAAAAGGAGATGCTTTTCCTATGTATGAAAAGATTATGTCCTCTTCAAAAATAAAAAGTTTTATGAGAAATAATGGATATCATCAATTAATTAGATACGAATTGGAGGAAGTGGAAAAATATCTTCTTCCAGCTCAAAAGAGAAAAAATAGCAATCAGATAACTATAGGTACTCCATATCCATTAAAAGGTGAAGAAGCAGATGCTGTTTTTATTGATGGTAGTTTTTTTAAGAAAGAACTAGAATCCATGCTGGGTTCAGATGGTACTGCGGAAGATGCAACTATAGAAGAATATCAAGAGTTTGATTCTGCTCAGGAAATGGCTGATGCCTTAGAATCTATGAAAATAGAGTCAGGACTCATTCAGCCAAAAGAAAAAGAGACTACGGTAAATAGAGTAGATAAACCTAAAAAAGAAGCTGTAGTAGCAGTTAATCTAAGTGAGGGGACGAATGGAATACTGAGAGGAATATATGAAAAGGACGGGCAAGACCAAGAAAAGGCTGTTCTTTTTGTTGCCGTGACTAGAGCAAAAATAGGAATCTTTTTTGAAGATGGAGTATTTGGAAGAGCAATTCTTGATAATTACCCTCTAAATAGAGAGTTAAACAAACAGAGGGGAGATTTGTTTTTATCTCCAGAAGAGACACAAATACCCAGTATAATAGAAGAAACAAATCTCTTTTCTAGTGAGAAGGATTTATTTAATAAAGAGGTTATATCAGGATAGATAGTTGACTTTACGGTTACTCAAATGATATAATACATAAATAAAAGGAATATAATGAATACAGAAGCTTTACCGGCTATAGCATATTGGTATGCTCAAAAAATCCAATTAAGTACAGACCGGGAAAAAACACAATTAAACAAAAACTTTTCAGAAATAATATTAGAAAAGATAATGGAAGGTCGAGCTAAAACCATCATTAGCCAATTATACTTAGACTATATGTATGAATATGAAGGTGAAACCTCATCTATAAAAGAGTTTAAAGAATATCTAATGAAGAGGGAGGATTATGAGGGTGAAGGGAATATTGATGATTGCCCACATATAAGGAAGAATGAAGGTTTACCCATTGATAACGAGATTACTCAAAAATTAGAGCTGTTCATTAAAGGCATGAATATAGAATCTGTCTCATCCTTGGATGTATCAGACAAGATGGAGTTAGGAATTTACCATGTTGATTTTGGTGAGCAAAGAATGACTATGTATGTAGATAAAGAGGACGCTATCCTATTTTCACTAAAATTACCAGAGGATAGGAAATCTATAAAATATACTCTATTACGAAAAAAAGACCTAATCGTTGCTTTAGGGGAAAAGTCAGAAAGACTAAAGGAAAGATTAGTAGAAGCTGATAAAGATAAAGAGTACTGGCCTGTTTTAGTAGAAATTTTAAATAGTTTTATTGATAAAGATATATTGACTATAAAAGAGGGGATGCCATCAATTGCTATGAAAACAGGGAAAGCTGTGAATGCAGATATGGCCCTGGCTAATATTCTAGAAATTGCACCACCTTTTTGGAAGGACTTAATTACAAAATTTGAGGACAATCCTAATCCACAAAACACTAAAGCTTTTGCTGCTAAGATGCATAAATTAATAGAAGAGGGCAAATTAACAGACAATGGGTTTGTAACAATAAAGAAAGGGGGGACCAGCCTTGTTAATGTAGCTGAGTATATAGAAGCACTAGAAGATCAAAATATTGAGTTAGCTACAAAACTTACGAAAGGTGATGGAGATACAATAGGAATAAGAATACATAAAATATTAAAGACAAAAGAAATATCTTCACCTAGTAAAGATCTTACAGAACTTTTACTTGTAATGTATAATAAGAAGGTAAAATACAGAGCAGAGATGAAGATGATAGAAAATATGGACTCATCTGGAATATATGACACGGCAAGCATTAAACCATAAAAGGCAATAAAAACAAAAGACTATTGACTTTTTGCTTTTATAATGTTAAAATATACCATAACAAAAAAACAAAGTGCGTGAAATTAAGTTTTCAGAATCAAAACAAGCTACCCTTGAAAGATTAGTGGAAAGTCCACACTCAACAGGAAAAGCAAAAAAACAGAGGATTCATCATGTTAATACTATCAACGAAAGAAAACCCAGCCATCTTATCACCCGCGTTTCAACAGATCAATGCAGAATCAACACCAGCAAAAGGAAAATTGGAGACTGCAGAAGGATTAAGAACAAACATTCCTAATAGAGTCCCCTTCCCAGCGAAAGACCTTGTTATGTCAACAGGTTTTGTATCAACAGGGGGCAAGACAGAGGTTTGGAATAAAGAACGCGAACAAACAGCAGTTATCTTATATAAACCAGACGGTACTGTACTTTCAGTTTTTGAAATAAGTCAAAAATCAAAAACCAGAAGATATATTGAACTAGATGCATTGGCATTTGAAGAAAAATATGGATTCCACATGGGAATAAATCCAGTTATTATTTCAAAACTAGTAAATAAAATTCTTCAACCACTAGGTTCACCTGAAGCAGAGATCATAAACAACACTCAACGAGAAGTAATGACAGATTTAGTATCTGCGTACAAGTTTGAAGGGATCGAGACATACTCTTTTAAATATAGAGATGCAGATATAGTGAAACTTTCTTTCAATATTAAGAAACAAGCAGAAGCAGAAGCTATCTTTGATACACTTAAAATGGCTTCTTCTTTATATAAGTTTTCTGTGAAACCAGAAAAGGTAGAAAATGATGAAACCTTAAACGCATTAAATGCATTTGAAAAAGATGTTATTAAATATGTGGAGACACGAGGGTATGAAGAAGATGCTGCAAATAGAATGATTGATGCAGCAAAAGAAATTTCAAAAAACTTTAAAGAAGGTTCTTTTTCTATGAAAGTTGCTGACTTGGGCAATTGGATAGATATGCATGCTTCTACCTTTGAACTACTAGGGAAGTACACTCATGACTACCAAGCAGAGAACAAAAAAGAGCTTTTGACTAGAGTTGCATCAAATGAAGCACTTAGTGCTTTTATTGAAGATAAAGAAGTTTCTACAGAGTTTGGAGGATATTTATTTGCCCAATCCAAAGTTCATGGACCGATTGTAGTTGGTAATCACGTACTTCCAATAGCTAATCAATTTAAATTAATTGAAGGGACAGACCTTAGAATTGCTACTCTAGGAAAAAAACTAACCGGTATTTCAATTGAAGAAAGAAAGAAGAATCCTTCTGCTGATACAAACAAACTGGAAGGACTATCTCCTGAAGGCAAAGAAGCTGTTATAGCAATAGTGGCTGAAATAAATGAGCAGATTGTAAGTCTTTCACTTGGAGAAAAACTCTCTCCAAATGAGTTATTACAATTCCCAATGGGAAAAAATCTCCTTGTTAGATATGCTGCTCTAGAAAGAAGAGCTTCATTGGACTATGATTCATTAATCCATGATGATAGAAGACTAGACAAAAGAATTAAACTTCCAAGATCAGAGAAAGGGTTTGATTACTCACTTGTTATGAATATGGAAAACCACAAGTTAAATAATCTACCCATCCTATTGGTTAGAAGAGATTCTGCCTATTCTTTGGTTGGAGATGAAAAAGATACAAAAGATCTTAGAAGAAAGATTACTTACGTGCCTTTGATTATTCTTGGAAATAATTCAGCAGCAGCAGCAATACCGAATGCATCTTTATATGAGAAAATCTCAAATGCAGTAGTTATGCTAGAAAAAGTAACTCCTGACTCAAATACATACACATATGATAAAGTTGGTCAAGATGAAGATGGTTCTGAAAAAACAGAAACAGTAACCGCAGAAGTCGATGTGGATAAATATATTGACATTATTATCTCTTCTTTTTCAGATGGAGATGCTCTTCTTCTTGGAAAAGGGAATATTGAAGAATTAATTAAGCCTTTAATGGAGGCAAAATTAAAAGATAACTCTGATAAATTCAAAGATATTTATTCTGTCATAACAGAGAGAGCAAATAAATCATACTTTGAGATACTAGAGGCTGCAGTTGCTCCAGGTTCAAGAGGGTTTATTAATGCTCAATACCAAGCTAAATTTGTTAAATATCATAGTGATTTAGTAGGTGAGCAAATTAAAGAGATAAGAGAGGGGATGAGATCAGAAGAAGCAACAACAGCGTATGTTGAAAATGCAACTTTCCCAAGTATTAACTTTACTGATGATATTTCAGATGAAAGAAAAACACTTACAAGAAAAGCGGCAGTTTCTTTTCAATATTTAATGATACAAATGAGAATGGTTGTAAAATCAATACAAGCTGATCTATATACTCAAGGTGCAGCAGATGAAAAAGCACAACTTGTTTTTCAAAACAAGTTAAATGCTAGAACAATATCTGAGGACAATCGATTTTCATTCTTTACGAATAAAGCTCCAGATTTATTGTTAACCAAAAGTGTTGAAGGTGTTATTTTTGCGACTAACCACTTGAAAGCACCTGAAAGATGGGCAGATATTCAAGCTAGAGGACAAGAAACTAAGTATTTACATAAGGTAGATAAAATTCTTGGAGGTAGAAACGCGAAAGTTTTTGAAGCAAAGAACGAATCTGAAGTAACAAGAATTATGACAGAGGGGATTGCTAGCTATGAGTTAGTAATAGCAGAGGCAAAAGAACTTACAAAAGAAGTAAGAGTATCTCAATTAGCTAATGCCTCTAAAGGTGGCGGTGAAGAAAAAACAGAAAGAAGATCTGAGTCAATGAAAAGTGGCCTAGAGAATATGAGACTTAGTATGGGGAAAGAAGCAGAATCTCCAGTCTATGACGATACTGTAGAAACTCAGAAAGAAGAGATTGTTAAAGAAGAAAGTGAAACTGTTGTTGAGGGTGAAAAACCTTTAAAGAAAAGAGTTAAAAAAGTAGAACAGACACAAGATGAAAAAGTAGAAGATGTAGATTATGCAGCACTATCTGCAGTAGCTATTACAGAGTCAGAGTCCTCTGCAGAAGACACTGATAATGCAGCTGCCTTAGCTGCATTCGAAACAATTGGTATTGAAGATCTAGAAGAAATGGACTCTTCGGTATTCTTTGTAGAGGAAGAGGATGAAACTGGAACATCTATGACAAGCTAAATAACTTCCCTTCGGGGAGTTATGATTCTACTACATTTTTTTTTCAAGCGTGATTCTTTTGCTATAATAATACAAATAGTAAAAGGCATCAGATGACAAATCAAATTGACAAAAACAAAACTCCAAATAAAATCAAAGAAACCAAGTATCTTTTTCAGGAAATTCATTTGAATAAAGTTATCTTTGATGAGAGTATAACTATTTCTGGTAAAAAAAGAAAAAACATATACTTAGATATAGAGTATCCAGCGATTAGATCAGCAGGTTCTAGATGGGATGTTGATATATCCGGGAGATTAAAGATTTTAAATGCCTCAGTCGAAGAAGAAATCCCAGTGGAGTTTAACTACAGTATAGCTACTGAAAAAATAACATTAACCAAGAACAAACCAGACAATACTTATGTCTCTTATGCTCCTCCTGTACTATATGAAAGAAATTTACTGTTTACTTTGGAAGATAAATATGAGGCAAGACAACTAGAAGAAATAATGAATCAATCATCTTCTGAGTCGATACTAATCTTCCCTTCAATTGGGGTAAAAACATCTACAAGAATGCCTATAATTTATGGAATCCTAGATCCATTAAAAAAGAAAGATTTAAAAGTAGAGTGGCTTCCAGAAACAAGATCAAAGATTAAATCAAAAAAAACATATATATATCCTAATAAGAAAAATCAAACCCTCCCAGAGACAATATATTCAAATATCTCTAGAAATATTGAGCTAGAGGCATTAATAGGAAAACTTTTTACTTTTTTTAGAGAAGCTCAGACTACAGAAGATAGTATGTCTGAAAAAGCTTTGCCGGAAGTATATAAACATATAGAATTTATGATGCAGCAAGAAGATCCGAATAAAATGAATTTAGAGAAAGATGATTCAGGAAAGGCAGCACTAGATTCTTTTAATAAAGTTTTCTTTAAGACGGAAGATTTGTTTCAAACCGATCAAAAAAAAGAGGAACTTGAGGCAAGTAGGGTGGCCTTTGCTACAGCAATGAAAGCAAAATCACCACTACTGGAGGTAGAGAAAGTTTTAAAATCACACATTTTTATAGAAGGGTTTAAAGATAGTGTTATTAACAAGGGTGTCAATGAGAAAAAAGGAATTGTTGTTGATTATTTTAACTCTGATCCAGATGTAGTTGGAGAAGTATTATTAGAGGACAGAAATACTTATTTCTCTATGTTTAATAAAAGTGAAAACGGGTTTTCAATCAATAAAAACGAAGGCGAATTAAAGGAATCAGAGAAGGTTTTATTTCATCAGGGATTTAATTATTTTTCAACTGAATTTGCATATGGGTTTAGTGAAAAATATAATAAGATAAGAGCAGTTACTCGCTCTACCGTGCTAATGGATTCTGGGTTTGCACTAGAACTATTAGAAGAGTCTGAGAATTTAGCACAATCAAAGGGTACTACCTATGTATATATAGGGAATACTGCTAATTTAGAAGAAAAAGAAGAAACTATAGGCTTATTAGACGATATTATAGGTAATGGAATGTTTAGTCAGTCAAATTCTCACAATTCAATCACACCTACTCTTATAGATGGGCATATATTATTAGCAATAACTGAAAATACTTTTGGAAATTCTGATAAAAGAGAATCTCTTCCTAAATTAGGGAGGGCAATATATGCAATCTCAGAAAAAAATAAAAACTTAGATACTGTAAGTTTTTATATTGAATTAGAGAAATTCTCAAAAATGGATAACGCGTATATAATCAATAACTTTTCTGATTTTACCGAAGATCAAGCTACCAAAGCAAGAGGACAGTATCTGTTTTCTATGGATACCATTAATAGAACGCTAGAAAATCATTGTATTTCAAATAGATCTTCATTATCCACTAGAAGAATGAGTAATGGATTTTTATCTGAGATGATTGATGTTAAAGTAAATGAAACACTTGTTACGCAGAGACAAATACTTAAAGCAGGAAACATTGTAAAAAAAGTTCCTATTGAGAATATTTTCAGAACACTGACGACACTTTCAGAAAAAGAGAAAGTATTCCCAAATTTACAATATATAAATGCTCAAAATGTTTCATTAAAAATGATTACAGAGTCACCAATTATGGCTCTACAGTATGCAAGATTTAAGAATATAGCACCTATTATATATAATGCAATGAATGCCAGAGGATTGACTCCTCCATCGTTAGCACCTTACGAATTTGATATGGTGAATAAAGAGAATAATATTCTTCCAGATAATCAAAAAGATGTGGAAATAGATGTGAAGGAAAAGAATGGTATTGTAAATCTAAAAAACTTTCCAGCTCTTATAAAAATAAACTCAAATGACGCTATAGAGTCTTTTATTGACACATCTGTACAGGCAATATTGAAAACATTAGGGAATTCTGAATCTGAATCAATGGAAATGTATGATGTTATAAAAGATGAATTTACTAAAACATGGGGTGAGAAACTCAAAAAGTCTTCATATGCTATTTTAAAATCAGAATCATATATGGAAGGAACAGATCTTGTAAAAAAAGAGAAATTTGTTTTGATTGATGATGCACTTAATGAATTAGAAGACTCAGTACTAAATATTCCAATTTTTGAATTTAGTAAAATACTAGAAGAAAAGAAATTATTAAATAAAGAGGATCGTGTAAAATCTGCAGTATTTAGAGAAGTGGATATTAATAATGTTTTTGACTCTTTTGTTGGTAATATTGCTACGGGCTTTCAAAGTGAGCCTGTTATTTTTGGAATTATAAAAGAAAATTTTGCAAAATTCTTTACAGCAGCAAACTTGGCAAGTGAGATGGGTAAATTTCAGCCGGTTTCAAAAGAATATATATCTCAATACCTAGACAATAAAAATAAAAAAGAAGACAATACTACCGCTTCAGAACTAGAGTCATTAGGGTTAATGTCCATTATTGTCCAAAAGTTAAAAAAAGAAGACTCTATAGACAAAGTGGTAGAATCTTCTTTTGAAGAAGTGTTTAAAGATAATGCAATTTCAGCTAGTGGAATTATTTTAAAACAAAAAGCTATAAAAATGTTTAAGAAGATTAGACAAAAAAAGGAATCTAGTCTTGAATCCGTAGAGATTCAAGATGATAGTTTTTCTAGTAAATTAAAAGAAAGTGGTTTAACAAAAGCTATGATGAAGTTTTTGTCTGAAAAAATGCTAACCCCTACAGAGATTTCAAAGAAAGTTTTTTCAGAAATATATTCTGGACCTTTAGATTTTAAAAAAATAAATGCCAGGGGAGCATTAAAAGAATTTATAGAGGATTCTTTCAAGGATAAAGAACATCACTATTATAAGAATGATGAGATGAATAAGATATCATCAAAATTAATAGAGGGAAGTATATTGTCTGAGTTGCCAGAGGCTAAGGAATTAACTTCTGTTTATTTAGATATTATCTCTGAAGAGAGTGTAAAAGATTTTAATCTTCAAGAATCAGCCTTAAGTATGATAAATGGAGTTGCTTTTATGGACTTTATGATTAGAGAAAGAAAGAAATCCCCAGGAAATGAATTATCGGCAAAACAAAAAACAGATTTATTACAAATAGGATTAACAAAGGTATTTAAGCTTAGACCTCATCAAGCAAAATTAACAATGGGATTATTGTCTTTATATTTGTCTGGGAAGATAACTGTTTCTAATGTATGGTGGCTTATGCGTACAGGGAAAACAGCTACTACTCTAGCTACTCTTCTTCTTGTGGCATGGACAACAGAATCAAATTCAGCATTTTTCATACAGAAAAAGAATTTTGTAGATATTTTAAATCAAATGTTTAGAATGTGGCCATTAGCTTTAGCTCATAACACAACAGCTCTTGGTCCCAATAAAAAATATAACATTACTGAAGCAAAAGCACCCCTAGTGGTAACAGAATGGGTATATAAGAATATTCCTGTAGCACTAAGAGATAAATTAAATGAGAGTGGAAAATCTTTATTGAAAAACCCGATTATGGGCTCTTCTTTGTCTCCAGTAGAAGTGATTGGTGAAACTTTTGGAAAAGATATGGAGCTATTCATAAAGAGTTCGAAGGAAATAACCGATGAACAATTTAAAAAAATTACTAGAAAGAATTCAAAATTACTAGACTATAATTTATGTATGAAAGAAACCATTATTCCGGACACGGATCCAGCAAGAGTATTGGCAAAAGCTTTCTACTTCTACCTTGTGAAGATAATTAGAGAAGGATTTTTGCCTCCTGCGGTAAAAAATTCTGCATCAGGGGAAGTTGTCAAAAAGATGTATCATTCTCATTGGGGAGATTATCTTAGTGAGTCAAAACTAAAGAAAAGAACTTCTGGAGGATTAGTATTAATAGGTAAGCAGTTTATTTCGGGATTTGATGCTAGTGAAGAAATAACAAAAACTCACAAGATAAAAAGAAAAGGTAATCCACCAACAATAATAACAGAAAAAAATGTTACTTTTAGTGATAGGGAAATCAGAAATGAGGATATTATATCTAACAAACTAGATGATCTTCTAAAAGGAATGAGTATCCCTGACTTCTCAGGAGAGGAAGTTCTTCTTCCTACATTATTAACCTCTTCTACGGAAAGTGGAAATAAAAAAAGGAAGCAACAGAATGAGAGCATGGCTAAATCAGCTTCTGAAATGTTTATTGATTTAGAATTGATAGACTTAAATGAGAAGATGGATATGATTCCTAATGAACTGTATCCAGAAGATTACGAAGATGACTTTTATGATGATATGGATATATTATATGCTTCTGCTATAAAGGTTTTTGACAACTGGGCAGGGTTTTCTTTCCCTATAACTCCCAAAAACACATCACTAAACTATATCATATCTGAAGGCTCACCCGCGGAAGGGCTATCTGTGGATATTTCATATAAGATAGAAGAATTGAAACTTTCAGTTGAAGGGCTACGACAAAAAAACAGACCTGAAGTGTTTCAAACTATTTTTGAAGAAATATCTAAAAATTTTACAGAAAAAGGTCCTTTTGCTAGAAAAATATCAGAAAGTATGTATAAATGTATAGGGATGTCTATTATAAATAGTTCAATACTAGGAAGCCAAGCTTCTATAAAAAGAAGAATAGGATTGTTCTCTGGTTTAATTTCACCTAAAAGTGTTTCTTTCTTTTATAATTTTAATGAAGAGACCAACTTGATAGCACCGATAAAACAAAAAGCTTTAACCAAAAAAGAGATAGAAGATAAAGTAGTCCAAGAAAAGGTAATAATTGAAATATTGTCCCATGGTAAAGTCCCAAATCAGACAGATCCATCAAAGATAGAAGACAAAAAACTATACCCAAAAGAAGCATTTCTAGTTGTTAATGAGTCTGGAGAATATTTCATAAGTTATGAAAAACTATCATATAAAGAAGAGGATAAAACTTTTGATTTCATAGAGAAATACAAAAGATTTAATGCAAATTACACATCCCCTACTATGTGGTATTTTGGGGAAAAGACAAGTATTATTGGTATAGGGATAGATGAAATCCATAAGACTATCAAAGGGAGAACAAATCTTGCTATAAGAAAACTAGGAGATGCTGGTGGGGTTTGTGGAAATCCTGACTATAAAGATCTCTCCATATTTATAACTTACTTAACAGGAACACCATATACGGGGAATTTATCTATTTTTTCTGATTTAATCACAACACAGTCCTCTCCAGAAATGTCTAAACTTCTTTCTAAAGAGATTAGAAAACATAATGGAAATTTCAAAATCACAGACCAAGTAATGGCATTCATGATAAATAAGAAGAATCATTCTCCTGAACTTGAAATAATTTTTCATGAAGCGTTAATTGAATCTTTTAAGAAAATCCTACAAGAAGGTTCCAAGACAAACATTAGTGAAATTGTAGAGAAAATGAGATTAGAAATAGTCTCTGACCCAAAAGTATTTTCTAGTCTTGTTAAGTTTAGTGATGAGAATGATTTCCACAGTATTCCTTCTTCTGCAGAAATGATAAAGTCTTTTTCTATCATGATCAAGGATGTTATTAAAATACTAAGTAAAGAATTCAAGAAAAAAGTAAAAGATCTTAAACAAAAAGAAGAAGTTGAATGGAGAGAAGATAATCCAGGAAATTCTATACCTGCATCTGAGAAGATAAATATATTGAATAGAGCTACGGCAACAGCTCTTAAATCTTTCGACGTATCCCTCATAAAGATAGAGGAAACCATTATAGAAGGAAGAACTATATTAGCTAGACCAGCACCAGGATTAAGCAATTTAGTATCTATGGCTGCAATAACAGGATACACAGATTCTAATGTGTCAATAAAATCTCTATCAGATGAGATGCAATATATTACACTTGATTCAAAGGATGGTGAGTTTGATAGAAAAGAAAACCCAAAAATAGAAATTGATGAAGAAATTATTTTAAGTTTTGAAGATATTATTGCAAAGTATCGAAGACGGCTTGCATTGTCTGCAACATATAATTCTTTTAGAAACCTAATGGAAGTGGCCGTTACTGGAATTAAAGAGCATGGGAAAAGTTTACTGGGATTAACCTCCGTAGAAGTTAATGAATTAATCAATCAAACAAAGTCATCTAAGTCAGATGGAATATTAGATATTATGAAGGATTCCATAGTTTATGAAAAAGATATTCCTCAGGAAAAAGAAGAGGTTTCAAAACTATTGATCTCTATAGTTAACTACATCGCAGACCATGAGCAAGAGAATATTAAAAAATTATCAGAAACCCTAGAAGATGGGGAATATGGGACTATTAACATTTCAAGTTCACATAAAATAAAGATAAAAGTAGAAGAACTTACTGGATTAACTTTTTCTTTTAATATGGCAAATAATAAACATATAATAGCCTCATATGAAAAAGCAACAAAACAAGGGCCAGGGCATGAAAATAAAAATTTCCTTGCCCTTAGAGACAATGGAATATATATGATAGCTTCCGATAAAAATGGAAAGATTAATTTAAATAGGAGAGTTGCATACATGACTTCTCTTGAAACTAAACCATTTAAGTATTTGCCAGAGATAAAATCAAAAATAAATATAACATACAATGATGAAGCTTCTTTGATAAATGTAGCAGCAGGTATAACAAAAATAAAAGATACACTACTTAAGCATATAGATAAGGGTGAGAACACAAGAACAATGACCACTAGAACGGATATAACAAAATATGCATTAGAAGCAACCATACAAGCTTTATTAGAGAGAAGTGATGATTCTATGAAACATTATATTTTACTAAATGAAACAAGTGATGAAATTTCAAAATTTAGAAATAAAATAAATCAAGACCCAGAACTAGTTAGTTTATTGAGGGCAAAAAAAATAATTATACAAGGAGTATCTGTAGAAGATTTAGAAACTCTAGTTGAACCAATTCTAAGTCAAGGAAGTAATCTTCACTTTATTGGAAACATTGCCAGTTCAGCAGAAGGGGTAAATAATGATTATATTCAAGTTGGAATGTTTCTTGGTCCATTAAATGAAGATCCTAATATAACAACCCAGAGTGTTGCGAGACAGACAGGAAACAACCAAGAAAAATCTTTCTTCTATTTTTATGGTGGTGGAGGTGTTTATCATAAGATGACAAAAAAAGAACAAAATCAAAACCCGATTGTTTTTTTAGATTCCATAGAAAAAGGATTGTCTGTAAAATTACATGAAAAAGACAATATAGAAAAGAATAGAATGAGATTTATGATTAAAGGAGCTATCACTTTTGGAAAATCAAATATAACAACACCGGCAATTGTGAAAGCGAATAAATCTGCAGAGATAAATCTACAGTCCTCAAATACATTTATCACAGGAAATCCTGAAATGTATAATTTGTCAGAATTAGATAATGAAGCCATAGGGTCATATGTAAAAGATTTTATATCTTCTGGTAAGTCTGGAGTAGTCGGAAGTAAAGGTTATACTTTACCTGAATCAGATGTATTAGACATGGGAGTTGTGCTGCTAAATTCGAAGAAAGAAGATATTTTAAAGGATCCTGTACAGAAGCTAGAGGAAGCCTTAGTAGTATGTAATGAAGAACAACAAGAAAAGCAAAGGATTTTAGGAGAACTTAAAAATAAGTCAAAAACAAAAAAGGAACCTAAGTCACCATCTGTAAAAAAGTAGACAATTTGTAGGATCAACAAAAAAAAGATATACTCTTTTTAAAAGGGGTCCTTTTAGAATGATATATTTTAGAGCAGAAGATGAGTTTTATTATTCTGAAGAAGGTAGGAAAGAAATATTGTCTTCCTATCCAGATATAGAAGAGTTAATTCTTTGGCCGGATGCCAATGAAGTAAAAAAAACAGTGACGGGGAAATTAAGTAGTATTGCTTTTCTTGCTCCTTATGGTCCATCTAAAATTACAGGAATTAATTTCTCTGACTCACTTTTTTTTGAAGAGATAGATCTACCTAATAGATTTGGAATACTAACGACAGGTCAAAAAAGACTAGGTATGTCAAAAGCCTCGATTCTTGAAAAAAGATTAGGTGTAGATTTTATAGAATCTACAATGAATATGTCTAATTATGGTGGAGCAGCAAAACTACACGAACAAGTTGAAATTATTAGACAAAAGTTTAGGCACAAAGAATCCACCAAAGGATTCCTTATTACTGGAGTTCCAGGGACAGGGAAGAGTTTTTTTGCAAAATGTTTGGCAGGAGAATTAGGATACTTACTTGTTGCTCTTAACCTTTCTACATTCATGGAAAAAAGTGATACAGTTCAAGCAATTAATGATTTTTTTAAGTTCTTTCAATACACACCAGGTAAGTATATAATTTGGATAGATGAAATAGAAAAGATGTTTACTGGTGAGAAATCACAACAAGTTATTGGGGCTCTTTTAACTAACATAAATGAGGCATCTAACCTTTCTGATGAAACAGCATTTTTTATTGTTGCTACAGCCAATAACGTATCAGGAATAGCCGAAACAAACCCAGAGTTTTTTAGAAATGGTAGATTTGATGCAGTTATTTTTCTTTTGAACCCTGAAACAGAAGATGCCAAAGGTATATTTGATTTATATATCGGAATACAAAGAAAAAGGTTAAAAACATCACTAATACCAATGGCTTTAAAAAACTATATTATAGATAATAATGGTTCACAGAATACGAGATCAGAGATAATGGCAAAAAATATATTTTCTGTTTTATCGAAAAACGTTATTGCTGATATAGGTAATTTGAAAGATTCAGCCGCTATAGATTATATAAATGAATCAAAAGAAATAACAGCACTCATACAAAAAGAAATATCTGAGAATAAATTTGATTTTAATAAAAATTTATTTATGAGAGAAGCAACTCAAACATACAGAAAAGATAATCCTCAAGTTGGAAGATTTATTTACACTCCTGCAGAAATTGAGTTTATTATAAAAGATACATTTCACACATACTACTTATTAAAGAAAGAAGAGTTTGCATATAGAAAAATGCTAAAAAGATATCCGCCACTCCAATCATCAATAAAAGATGGGGTACGGGAAATAATTGCGAAAGCATCTAATTTTATGGAGGTTTAATATGGGGTTTTTTAAAACTACAGGGATAATGGTGGCATTAAGTATTCTTCTTCTTGCTACACCAAAACAAGAAATACAAGTGGATTTAACAGATCAACTCATATACGTATTCGAGGATGGTGAAAATATACTAACGGGTAGGATTTCATCAGGCATGGAAGGTAGGGAGACCCCTACTGGAACTTTCAAGATAACACAAAAGAATAAGGATCATGTTTCAAACCTTTGGCCAAAGCCTAATGGAGGGGCTAGGATGCCGAATATGATGCGTTTAGGCTCTACGGCAATAGCTTTGCATTCAGGCAGACTTCCAGGCTATCCTGCGAGTCATGGGTGTATAAGAGTGGAACCTAAAGTGTCTAGAGAAATGTTTAAAATAATAAAAATAGGAACTACGGTTACAGTTTTTGGAAAGGCTAATCACTTATCGAAACATAAAGTAAGAAAAAGAAAAATAAGAAAAGTTGTCTCAGAAGATGCAGTTTCCGCTAGATTTGATGCATTGGGGTATTACCCCAACGATATTCCAAACGTATATAATGATAGATGGTAATTAAGACTTTAGAAGCATAGCTGATTCATATTCTTTTTTTATAAATACTAGTAAGTAAATATCTGCATGCAGCACATGCTCATGAAATGCTAATATCTCTCTTGCTATATTATCAAGAGACTCACCAGTAGCTTCTTTTGCTAAAACGATACTCTTATCTATTCCGGCATAGATAGCTTTTGTATGATCTATGAATTTTTCAAGTTCTTCTTCTGTAGTAGGGGAGAAAATAGCTTCTTCTTTTGCATCCTCGAAACCTAGTATTGCTTTTTCAAAGTTTGCTCTATATCTAGGAAGAGAGTCTTGTAATTCTTGTAATGTTTCTCTGCTTGTTAATTCTTTCATTTTAAATCCTTTACGTTTTATTAATAATACAGGAAATAAAAATAAAAATCAATAAAATATTCATTTTATACTGTATTTCCTCGTAAAGTCCGCTCTATATCTAGTTTTTAGGAGAAATAGAGGAAGTTTCTTCCCCAAATACAATAGGATCACTAGAAAGAATATCTTCCAATGGTGGTATTTTCTCGTTTTTTGGAGCAGATTCAAATACTGCTTTAGGAAAAGAAGGTTGATTATCTATAGTATCAGTGTTTTCTTTAGCGAGGAAAATTTCTAAGCCTTCAAGAGATGAAAATACTTTTTTCTGTATTTCATCTAAGGATTTTTTAGTAGAGACTCCTAGATTTTCACCTTCTAAAGATAAAACTCCACCAGATGTAACAAAAGAAAGATGTTCAGAAATTTTATTAGAGTCATCTTCTCCGTATAATGCAAAGAAAGTTCTTTCTGTCTTGTTTGTTTTTTCAAGTACACTACTAAACTTTAAAATACTATCAGCTATATATCCACCAACACTACCAACAGCCTTAGCTTGTATATATGGAGATTCTTCGCCATGTTCAAGAATTGACTCATACATACCTTTGAAACCTATTTCTTGAGTTATTCTATAGAGTTCAGTCAGTATGCCAATGTTGTTTCCGGATAAAATATAGTTTTTTAAGTGTTTAGGATTGATATCATTTTCAATTAATGCAGGTTTGATATCATTTATATGGTCAATCATCCCTTGTTTTTCTTTAGCAAGAGAAGCAATATCTTCTGATAATCGGAATGTTGCCATATTTGAGAACCTAGAGAGTAGGTTGCTGTTTAGTTCATCAACAGCAAATCGGATTTCACCAAGTTCTGTCGTGAGTGATTTAAGCTTGTCAAGTCTTTCTACTGAAATTCTTCCATCTTCTTCTATCTGTTTAGTAGAAGTATCATTCATATGAGATCCTTTTGTTCTTTTTATAATCTATTATAGTATATTTCTGACTCTTTAAAAAAAAACAAACTAAAGATTCTGCTTTTTAGTAGAATCTTATAAGGAATTTATCTGTTCCATCAGGAGCATAATAATAAATAAATCTTTGATCAGTAATTATTTTTCTATGATGCCCTTTGTAGTAAACATTATAAGCTCTTTTCCCATCAGGTGACCAATCTATCATTTCCACAACAAGAGAAGAATCCCTATAATTACTATCTGCGATTTCAAAGAAATTATGACCATCAAAGATACCATATACAGAATACTGATATTTATTTATACTGGATAACTTATCCATAGCCATAGCCCAGTTTTCAAAATTATCAGAAATAGCTAGACCATTTTTTGAAGAGGTAAGATAAGAAACCCCTTTAGAATCTAGATAGTTAACAAATAATTGTCTTTTATAAGGAGTTAAGTACATATACTTTGGTGAAGTGGTGTAAAATAAAACTTTAGACTTGTCACTATATGAGAAATATACTGGAACACCTTTTCTTTTTCCTTGAGTGTATATACGATTAAAGATAAATTTAACAGGGAAGAAGCCAAATCTGTCAACGCCTAAAGAGGAAGTTAAGGCATGTGTGGCAGCATCACTTCCTACTAAGAAGTCACCCGTAAGATTCTCTGTTTCTAATATGGTATTGGTCGTAATATGTTTCTTTAATAGGGATGAGAATATAGAAGACTCTTTATTTGAAACAGAAACTCTTTTTGTATATGGTGAAGTCTTTTTCCATGAAATAGCTAGATTTTTATTTTTAGTTAAAGATTTACTCACACCAAGTGCGAATGTTCTTGGTAAAATATCTGATACAAAAACATCATCACTTCCACCAGAGAAATAAATTTTTTCACCCGATTTAGAACCCAAAAGCATTAATTGCTGCTGAAGAGAATGGGTATGTAAATATTTTTCACCAATTTCTCTTTTAGTTGAGGGACCAATAGGTTCAATTGCTACAGCTATTGCTGTCTGAGAATTGTAAGAAGTGCTACAACCGGATAAGGCAAGAACCAGCACAGATGCTGCCGAAAGAAGAGGTTTTTTGAATTTGTTATTATTGTTCATAGGATTCCTTTTAGAATTTTAGTTATCTGTTCAAAATGTGAATCTATATCATTCATATTTTTCATAGTCATTTTTCCTTGAGTAGATTTTAGCATTTTATTTATATATCTAACAGTTTTCTTATTTTTTTTGATAATTTCCTCGTCTAGAATTAAGATTTCATGCTCTGACTCATCAAGAAGTGCTTGGGCTTTTGTTGATATCTGATGGGAGGTTAAATTTAAATTGTTTTTAATTTCTCTTATTAGAGCAGTGGATCCCTTTGATTTTTCAGAAACACAAAGGTTTAATATTTTAGCGGCATTAAAACTTATTCTTCTATTACAATATAAATCATATACTTCTTTTGTATAATTAAAAATATGACGCTTTTTCCAGAAGTAGCTAGGACTCTCTCCTAATTGTCTAAAATATTCCTTTAGACTGGCCACAGGATTTGGGAAACTTGTTACTTCTTTTAACTCATCAATCTTGAGAGTGATTTTATCATCTGAACTTTTCTTAGAATAAAGAGAATTAAGAGATGTAAACACAGTCAATATAGACATTCCTTTTTTGAAATTATGATTTTTATCACCATCTACACCAATATTGAATATAAAAGGTATAGAAGAAACTTTAAATTCAAAATCTTCCATGACAGATAGATTAGCTCTTATTTTATTCTCGTGGCTTTTGATTATGTTTGCTTCTTGTTGAGTTAATTTTCTTATGTCCGCAGGTATTTTAAAAAATTTTACAAGTTTAGAATCCTGAAATAGAATCCTGAAAGCCAAGAATCTTCTCGTTCCAGATACAACAACATATTTTCCGAATTCTTCATCTTTACCAGGAGGGGAGGATTCATTAATTATAATTGGATGTATTAAGCCTATGCTTTTAATGGATTGCAAAAGAGCACCGAAAGAAGATTCTCGCACAATCTCATCGTTGCTACCCCTATTGTCTACGGATTTATCAACACTTATTTTTTCTAAGGGAACTTCAAAAATATTCATAAATTAATACCTCTCTTGATCTTCCATATATTTTTTTATTTTTTTACTTACTTCTTTATCATCGGGATGAGGTTTTTTATTTAAAACAAGTTTTTCCATTCCAAAATCATTAATGTCCCCATCATCACCAATATCACTTTCATTGATATAGGGCTCTTGCCCACCGTGTAGATCAATTACTTCTTCTTCTTCGTAATAGTCTTCATCATGAGAAAAACTACCTTCTTCCTCTTCATCGTATTCTGATGAATCAAATATACTATGAACATCATCGTCATCATCATCAGAATCTTTTGAAGATTTATCATCGTCACTTTCTTCTGGAGACTGATCTAGAATATCTTCCAGTTTAGCTTCATCCCCAACTTCTGAATGAGTTTCTAAAGAATCCTCTTCTTTATCTTCTGCATTATCTGAAGGTTCAAGACAGGTGGTAGTTTCCAGGGAGAGGTCGAATTCTTCTAAAGATATTTTTTGAGCAGGTGCATCTTCTTCTACAGAAGTGTTTTTTAGATTTTTCATTTTTTCTAAATGTATTCTAATTTCATCAATATGTTCTTCTATTTTTTCATCAGAAACCACTTCAGTTATAGGATGCCCAGCTTTTACAATATAATTTCTATTTAAATCAATATGACTAGCGTAGATAATTTCTTCAGAAGAGAGCAATTTATCAAGTTCGATAATAGAAAAATTAATACCCATTTCTATCTCTTTTTTCATATCACCATCAGGTAAAGACAAGAGATACAGATATAAAGCATTACTTAATATATCTGCTTCTGATCCAGATTTTCTAGTTGATGTAGATAATGCAGGGAAAAGTAATTTTAAATTATTGGATAATTGCATTTATTCTCCTTTTTTCAAGTTCAGCAAAAGACGACATAAGAGTTTCATTTAGATAATTATCATATTTCTCTCTAATTGGTATATAGTTTTCAATCATTTCTTTAATTACTAAAGGTATAGTAGGTGAAGCAATTAAGGCATCAAGTATCTTTTCAAGCTCTGTTCCTTCAGAAAGAACAATTTTACTAGGAAGAACACAGGACTTTTCAAAATTTACAGAGTTACAACATTCAACCAAAGAAGGTATAAGTACTGCTAGTGGATAGTATTTTGAACTATATAAAATATCTTTTTTCTTGTTACCCATGAGTTTTCTCCTTAGTTAAATCTACAAATTGTTGTAGAGAGTCGTTTAAAAGATTGTCATGAAAATTATTCTTTTTTGGGATACATCTTCTAAGGGCAACATCAACTGCAGCCAAAATATAAGGTTCAGTTTTAAAACTTAAATCATCTTTTTTATTTGATGAAATATATTTATCATATATCTCATCATATGACATACCAGAGAGAGATTCAAAGTGTGATATTGACTTTTCTATATTTTTAGAATACTTAACAAGAAAAGAATGTTCTTCTTTTGTTAGGGAGCTATATAAAAAAGGTTGTGTTTTCCATTCTGATGATTGAGTGTCCAATGTATTTCCTGTTTCGTTTGATTGATTGTATTATACATTATTTTTGGGTTTAATGCATTTTTAAAACATTACGAATAAAAAAAGATTCAGCTTTACTCATATTTGCGTTTGGAGACATGTCTATGATCTTATGTTTTGCCCTAGTAAGAGCAACATAGTATAAACGTATTTCTTCTTCAAGTTCAAACTTTGGCTTAAGATTTAGTTTGACTTGTTTAGCGAGATCAAAAAGGGAAGGGAAGTCAAAACCTATTCTCACGTTATCAAATTCCAGCCCTTTAGAAGCATGACCAGATAATATACGATGTAATGCTTTTTTTGAATTTCGTGAAATAGCTTTATCATATAATTTTCTAAGTTTATCTTCTTCAGGATATTTAATAGCTATAAGATATGCAGACATCATACCTTTATCCCCAACTTCTTTTATGTGTTTTAATAGATCACTGTTAGTGCGGTTTTTTCTTAAATACCAATATCTTTTTGAAAAGTTACGGCTACCATCCATCCATTCTCTATAAATAAGTGCTGTTTCAAAAATCTCATCAGGCTCTTTTGATAATTCAAAATTTTCAAGAACATCTATATATTGAATAATACTTGAGTTAGTCCTACAAATAATGGCATTTTTACCTATCTCAGAAATATCTAAATCCTCCACTCCTTGATGAATAGAATAGTTTCTACCAAGCAAACTATGAAGAACATAGTTTGCTTTTTTAATCACCTCTGAGTTAGACCGATAATTAATATCTAAGGAAAACTCCTGATTAAACTGCTGACCTAATGAAGAGTCCATTCCTCCCATAAACCCAAATATAGCTTGATCTTCATCACCTACATATATTTTAGTACATGTGAATTTTTCATAAACGGAAGCAATGACCCCACTAGTATCTTGATATTCATCTATTAATAAACAATCTATATTTTTTAGTTGCATACCATTTGCCAAGTTAAAAGAAAATTCCTTCAGGTAGAATGAATGACTTAATGGAATTTCACGATTAGACATTTTATCAATAAAAGAACTAGTTAAACTATACACAACAGGAGGAAGATTTTGACCTCTTCTTTTTCGTAAAAGTAAAAATTTTTTAAAAGAAACTTCAGGGGAATTAAAAAAGTCAGCTAATAATTTCTTTATCAATCTAGAAATTTTCGATGATGTTTTCATGATAGTAGAAATTTCACTTGTCGAGTAAGCATTAACTATACCTACTTCTTTATTTTTAGTGAATTTTCTTGCCAAAGAATGAATAGTGTAACTTTTACAATTTTTAGGAAGTAGAGGGGCTGTATTTTTTATATTTTCTCTTGAGAATGAAACATATAAAAAATTATATTCTGGATATGTTTCAGCAATAGCTTTAAGAGTAAAAGTTTTCCCCGTGCCAGGTCGAGCACGTATAATAGCCTTTTCATTATTCTCAACCAAATGTGGGATAGCTGAGATTATCTCTAATTGCTTAATGTTTTCCATAAATATCTTTTCTTATTGTTTTATCCAATAATAACAGAAATAAAGATAAAAGTCAATTAATTACCTTTTTATAGTTGTCTCACTTACTTCTACAACCACTTGATTTTCTTTATGACCTTCTTTTCTGACTCTCTTAATTAATGAGGGGTCTCTCTTACAATCATTCAAAAAACTAACTAATTCGTCTACTATAGTAGGGACGTTCATACCTACAAAAAAACGATCAAACCATTTTTCCATATCTATATTATAGTGAGGTTCACCTGGTTCACCAGGATAATATCCTAGTGAAATACACTCTTTCCCAAAGAATTTTTCAATACTTTTTTTATCTATTTTATCAGCATCTCCTAGAAGACCATCTGTAATAAAGAGAGCTACTTCTTTTTCTGACAATATTTTTTGATTTGCTATCAAAGAAGGAGTTATTCCTGAGCCACCACCATCTTTCATTCCCAACAAAGCATCTTCATTCATAGGGAGCCTAACAGTTTGGTAAATAGTTTTTTGATTACCCGCAAAAGAGGCAATGATGTCTATTTCCATAGAGGGGAAGTTAGAAGCTAGTCTATTCATACCTAGTAATATAAGACGCTGAGCCATTGCAGGGAATCCATACATACTACCAGAGGTATCAACAACTACAGCTAGTTTTAAGTTTTCAGCCTCCAGAATATCTTCTCTTTTTCTAGAATAAGCTTTAGTGCTTCCTGGGTTAGCATATAATAAAGCTAACATATCATCCTGCAGATATCCTCCGGAAACACGAGTTCTTTCTTTGTGAGTTTTAGTTTCTTCTTCTAATTCCTTAAGGCTTTTAACTATTTTACTACCCATATATTCATCTATAGGCTTTGGTGGATTTTTAACTGAAAATATATCTGTAGTATTTGAATAGGCTGACAGAGTAAATATGCCGGGTTTATTGTTTAATTTTATAGGCTTATTTTGATGAGCACTTTGTTCCCCAAAACTCACACCAGCAATAGGTATAGCTCCCACCATAAGTTCAGCAAGGGAAACAGTATTACCATTTTCAGAAAGAGAGATTTCACCCATATCGGTAAAGTGTTTATTTTTAAGACTGTCAGACCAAGAACCATCTTTTACTTTACCATCAGAATCTTTTTGTTCGTATTTATCTTCACCTGAAGAACTTTCTACACCTTCTTCTTTAACATCTTCTTCTTTAGTTTCTTCTTCTGAAGAAGAAGCTTTTCTTCTTGACCTTCTACTTTTTCTACGAATAAAAGATCCTCCTGAACTATCTTCTTCATCTTGACCAAGATTTAATCCATTATCTTCTTCATCATCAATAGGGGAAATTGCATTAGGATCTCTACCAAATAGTCCAGAATTAATCCCGTTTTGAAGAGAACGCATCGAATCTTGTAGAACACCTTGCCCAGAACCTTGCCCTTGCCCAGAACCTTGCCCAGAACCTTGCCCAGAACCTTGACCTTGACCTTGACCAGAACCTTGACCTTGACCTTGCCCAGAACCTTGCCCTTGACCTTGCCCAGAACCTTGCCCAGAACCTTGACCTTGACCAGAACCTTGACCTTGTTGTTGTTGCTGTTGTTGTTGCTGTTGTTGTTGCTGTTGAGACCAATTAGGGTGGAAATAGTTACGCCAGTCTATAATAATATCTATAACTTTAAATGTATCATCCGCCTTAATAATACGATCATAGAATTTCTTAACAGCCGCATATTTTAAAGCGTTAATAACTCTTTTGTTATCTGAATTTATTATGGCATAAAGTATCTGCTCTGGTTCCATATTTGGTAACTCTTCAACAGTATCTAACCATGTTTCCCATTCATAGTAAAAGGATTTCTCTGTATTTGCAGATATATCCATTCGGATTAAGTGCTCTATTCGAGCATCTTCAAACAAATTTAAAGTACTAAAGGGTATATTTTCTTGGTCTAAAATTCTACACACTTCATCTAAATCTTTAGCCGTATATAAAACATGTCCCAACTCATGAGATAATAAAGCATATACTAAATTATCCCTGTCCTCAGACTTTTCTGTATTTGGGTACTGCTCTATATTTGAGCCAATAAAAATTATATGTTTATCTTTCTCATGATCGTACCTAGTTGCAGCAGTAGAAATGTCTGAGCGACCCCATATTTCTATTTTGCTTTTATCTTCTTCTAGTAAGCCCGCAAATATTGCACGCATGTTTGCACTTATTATATGTGTATTTGAAAATTCTATTAGTTTATCTCTCTCTCTATTATTCTCAGCTCTCGTTAATCCTTTTTTCATATTAGATCCTTATATTTTTTTCCCTGAGGAATTAGAGACACTACTATCAAGAAGTTTACTCTTGATGTCTGGAGCTTTTTTTGAAGCATTTACACCTTTTGATTTATGCATGACTCCACCCTTTTGAATCTCTATAATGCTTGCCAGAGCCGACTTAACCAAGGAATGCCTCTCCATTACTTCTGTTGTAACACCAAAGTCTAGAGCTGCAAAGCTTTTTGCAGCTATGGTTAATTCAGAAACTATTCCAAAGTATTTATCGTTTAGAGGATCCTTATCACTCAAGCCAGAAACTACACCTTTAACCATAGAAAAGTTAACAATTTGACCTATCTCATCATCAGCTGATGTTCCAGCAATTTTTGTATCCATGCTTGTAAAAAAGGTTTCTAATAATGTAGAAATTTTAGATACTATTTCTGGTGTCCAAAATTCCAATATAGCATCACCTCTCATATGCATTTCAGCTTTTATTACAGATTTTATCATAAAAGCAACAGGAGGCCTCTGGGCTGCAAGAGGAAAAAATCTTCTTCCTAAAGCAATATCTGCTTGCATGTTTACAGTGTATCCACTACCCACATTTGTAGTACCAACGACATATAATGCTTTAGAAGGAACATACACTTTTTGATTGGCCGCGAATTTATTTACTATGGGGATATGATTACCTCTTATTAAAACTCTATATTCTTCTCTACTTATAGAGGGTATTTTTCCTCTCCAGCAACGCTCAGCACATTCATTAGCTTCACCGCTAAAAAGAAGTGCTCCCGCATTTTCTGTATCATGAAAGTAAATATTGCCTTTTTTTGTAATTTCATAAGGTTTTGTATCTTTTTCTGTGAAGTCTGACACTTTAAACCATACAGGACCTTCTAGAGGAGTGATTATTTTTCTAAAATCAACTCCTTCACCATATTCAAACCCATATTCCCCAGCACCAACTTCAGAGAAACCAGAAATAAACAAACTATTATCTCTTACACGCAACAGTTCGTCTAGTAATAAAAGAAGACCTTTACCTTTTTTAGCACCCTCTGCAGCATTTATTAATGCTCTTATGAATGGGCCCGTCATGAAAGATGTATCCATTTCTTCATGATCAATATCAACTGATAGTTCTTTTGTTCCTGCTAGGTGGTGTTGCTCAGTCTCTTTATGTAATTTAATATCTACGAAAGGTATATTATTTCTTTCCGCTAAGTCTTGAGGATTGTAAGACTTACCTATTCCACTATCCCCTGTCAACATTATCCATTTACCTCTAGCAAAGAAACGACTTAACTCTTCTTGCATTGGATTACCTTCTTCAGGGGTTATATTTGACCAGAATTTTCGACACTCCCTATTCATCTTTATAGTGTCTTCTCTAACGTTCTTTTTAAAAGTTGTTTCATCAACTCTAGGAAGCTTTATTTTTGCACATTTTTCTTCTATTCTTTGAGGAGAAGAAGCTAGTATCTTCTTCTTTCTGTCTCCAAGCTCTTCTAAATTGTTAGTCATAGGGGAAACCTCTTTTTTTGTTTTAGATTCAATATTTTTATCATTAACGAAATCAAGTATATTATGTATCTTTTTTTCATAATTTTCTTTTGAATTTTTAAGTTCAACTTTTATATCAATACCAGATTCTAGTAAATCTTGATACAAGCTTCCAAGGATTGCAGGTGTGAATTCTTGAGCTTGAAAATTAACATCTAATTTCTCTGAACTTATTTCAAGAGGTAGTGTGATACTTTTCAATATAGAATTGTCTGAGACAATACTAGAAAATGTTTTAGAAATGTGAGTGTTTATATCTTTAGCTCGCTCAACTCCATAATTACGATCTTTCATCTTTAATATAGATAGTATCTGAGTAAGACTCTTCTCTGGGTAAGTAGAAGAAAAAGAACGTTTATCTGTTTCGCTATTAAAAACCCCCGCAACAATATCTTCCTTGTTGTCTAACATAAAAAATACAGTCGGAGATTCACTATCACCAGAAGATTTTGGATCTTGTATAATGTATACTGGTGAGAATGGTTGAGATTCTGTTGTGCGATCTTTTTTGTTGGTTGTGATATTAATAAAGACACCTTTATTCCATTCAGAGGGGGAAGATTGAAAGTTACCAATAGAAGATTTATTTATTTTTTCCATGGTGGTAGTAATTTTAACATGGGGGCTGTTTATTCTTGGCATCAATAGATCCTTTTGTTTTTATATTGTTAGTGTATCAAATAATTGAGTGGTTTTTAAAAAAAAGAACTAAAAAGTATGTTTTTTTAATAAAGATATTAAAAATTAATATATAATACAGTAAATAAAGATTAAGGAATATAAAATGGGAACAGTACATGATATAAAAAAAAGGTTTAGAGGTTTTTTGACAACCTATATGTCCCTCTATAAAACATTTGATATTGAAATCCCTAAAGAAAAAGGAATTTATTTTTCTGAAAGAATAAAAAAAGCCATTTTGAATGGTGAAAAGATTTTCATCTTTGGGGACTATGATGCTGATGGATTATGTTCTGTTTCGTATAAGATATTAATGATACGAAAAGCAGCAGAAGCTCTTGGAGTCAAAGATGTGTTTATTGAATATAAGATACCTACTAGAGCAGAACACTATGGTATAAAATATGAGCAGTTCAAAGGATACTTAGATATCTACGATTTAGTAATCACTTCCGACAATGGAACTCACTCTAATTTTTATTCAAAATTAACAGAAGAGGATCATGATAAACTCATTATAGTAGACCATCACCCATTAATAGACCCTATGAATATGACACCCAAACAAGAAGAGCTACTTAAAGAATTTTCATCAAGAGTAAACGTTGTTAATCCAAATGTAGATGGCTCAGTAAAAATATCCACAGGAATTCTTGATGAAGCGTTGTTTATGATTATGAGAGAAGAAATACCGGAGCTTAAAAAAATAACTGAATCAGATGAATTTTCAGACCTTGCTGCAATAACATTGATTTCTGATATGGCAGATAAAAATAATAAAGTAGTGAGGGGTGTAATAAAGAAAGGGTTGGGACGAATAAATAAAAGAGACAGAGCAATGTATCAGTATTTATTTCCAGAATTCAATGGAGTTAAAACCAAAGAAATTACAGCTGAAGATATAGGATTTCAAATAGCACCCCTTTTAAATAGCGGCCCAAGGATGTCATCTGCTGTAAATGCCATACCTTTATTGATTATGCAAGAAGCATTTACAGAGAAAAACAGAAGAGATAGAACATATAGATCTTTTATTGACGGTATGGATGTTTTAACTTTTACTAATGAGTTAAGAAAAGAAACAACCGATAGATTTACAAAAATAGCAGATAGTATGATGACAGACTTTTTACAAGAGAGTCCTGATGCAAATATTGCTGTACTTAAAATAAAAGATAGTCCGATAGGAATAAATGGGTTAATTTCTTCAAATATTTCACAAAAATATGGCATTCCAGTAATTGTTGTTTCTGAAAATATATTTGGGAATGTAACTAGTTCAGGAGAAATGGAACTCCTTGGGTCAGGTAGAGGCGAGGGCGTTAGACAAATCTTACTCTTTTTCAAAGGAATTAACTTGGAGTCTAAAGAGTCAATTAATTTTGGAGGACATGATATGGCCGTCGGTGTTCAAATCCCAAATTGGGAAGCTTTTGAGAAGGAGCTTGTGGCTTTTAATGAAAAACCTTTTGAGGGGTTATCTTTATCAACACATAAAGTTTTTAATGAAGAAGCCATTACATTGAGTGAATATAAAGATGTCTGTGATGAATACTCAGCCATTGTTTCTGGGATAGAGATAAATGATAATATATTTGTAAAGATAAAAGCCTTTATAATAGGAGTAAATGAATATAGAAATAATTTTAAAAACATTATTTTACAAGATGCTTCAGGAGAACAGTTGTCCATTATTACAAGACCTTCTGCTAACCTTGATTTACTAACCATGAATGAAATAGAAATTTTGGTTAGCATTACTCCAGGTAATGAGAATACACGATTTGCAGATATTATGACAATAGTTGAGTCCAGACCAGACATGGACTTGTTGCTAAAGCCTTAAGAATAAAGCTTCTAAAATTAAGAGTTATTCAGTATCCATCATGTAATATTTTTTATTTTTATTTATATATTAGGTTTTTTTTGTTACAATGCGTTCAAACACTAAGTAATCTCAAGGGAAAGCATGGACGATTTGAATCAACATATTTTAAAAAAAAATAAGTCTCCTCTAGAAAAGATAGAAGCTTCGTTACGTTTAAGGAATGATCTATTTCTTATTCAGCAACAAAAAAAATGGTATTTAGTAGAAGAAGAAGTCAATGTAACTACTCGACTTTATTCTAAAAAAGAAGTCTCTACTATACTAAAAACTTCAAAATTTACAGAACTCACAGAAAGTTTAGCCAATATGGGCATATTTTCATTTATTCATTATTTCTGTTTTAAAAATCAAAAAAAGAAAAATTTAGATGAGTTCTGGACTGACGCAGGGATAGAAATTTTAAAAGATCTCCTTATTATTTCCAAAGAAGAAGAAGAAGAGTATATTGCTCATTATTATTTTGTATCAGAAACGATTGGTGAAAAAGAAATGTTTGCAGTTATTACAGAAGAATATAACAAGCAATATACAGATGATATACGAGAAGCAATATCGGTAGAAAATTACATGTCTAGTAGTTGGGGTTCTTTTTCTTCTAAAAATAAAGATTCTTTTGATAGATTTTTTACAATACTAAAAAGTATAAAAGAAGATATAGAAAATGATGTTGCCATATACTGGTTTAATAAAGATAATCAAAAAAAAGAGCAGCTAACTATTTTAGAAACTGTTACTTATGAGGAGATGCAAGCATAATGAAAACACTAATAAAGATATCACTAATCACATTTATATCACTAAACACACTTCATGCAAAAGAAATAAATACTGAGACTTTAGATCATAAGGTCATATCCTTTTCTAAGAATATACTAAATAAGTATAAAAATTCAGGATTAAATGTAGAAAGAGTAGAGATTTTATCTAAAGCAAAAGTTTCTAATAATGAAGAGTATCAAGCATATATTATGGGATTCGATTTAGCACTTAAGAATGGAGCAAAAACAAAAACAGAAAGATTGACAGATATATTTTTTGTGGGTAAGTCAGGAGTTATTTCTACGCAGCTATTTTCAATAGATGGTAAAAATCTAAAGGATGAAACAATATTCAATGTGAAAGATAACTATTATAATAAAGAACACTTACTTTTAGGGAAGTTGGAATATAAAAATAAAATTATAATATTTTCAGACTATTCTTGTCCTTTCTGTCAAGACACTATAGAAAAAATGAAAAAAATATATAAAAATAAAGAGGTAGGAATATACCTTGTTGATTATCCTTTAACAAAGATACATCCTGCTGCACCAATAATAGCTGCGATTGCAAAACAAGCTACCAGAAAAGGTTTGAAGATAACACCTTTTGATTTATATGAAAATAGAAAAGTAAGAAAACTTACCAAAGAGACAGATAGTAGAAAAATAATAGAAAAAATTAAAGGTGTTTTTTCTATAGAAATAGATGAAAAAGAATTATTTGAAATAGATATGCTAGATGTAAATAGAGACATAAAACTTTCAGAAAGAGTAGGAGTATCTAAAACACCAACTCTCTTACTAAATGGAAAGAGAGTTAAAGCTACAACAAGACTAGATAATATAATTACAAAATATAATTAAAGTCTATTAGGCAGTAGCTATTAAAAAAAATGCTACTCCTACACCACAAAAAAAAGAAAAGATAGAAAATGCAGACAATGCATACAAGGTGGTTTTATTATCCTTAAGTATACTCTCCCTAAGAGAAGTAGGCTTTTTATCTTGAATACTCTCCATCTCTAAATACTCTCCTTGATCTTCTTTTCCGTTTGATAGTAAATTAATCAAAGTGACAGTATTATTTAATATTTTCAATATATCAGGATCTGCTGTTTTGTCCGCCAAATTACGTGAGTTACTAGCACCTTTAGGGGTAGATACCAAATCTTGTTTAATCTTCTCTATATCTAATGCTACACACTCTAAAATAGAGATAAGACTTTCATAGTCTTTAATTTTTATACGGATATCAGAGGATTGCTTAACTTTTAAAGAAAAATCATCCAATGAAGAAGAGACCAGAGACAAACTTCCCCATATTTTCTCGATCTTAGTATCAATACCCTTACTCATTTTCATGATGTTTTCATCAAGAGAGGAAAATATGGCTGATTGGGATTCTAGCTTTCCTAGAAACTTTGGAGATTCCTCACTTAGTTCCAAGACAGTAAATTGAAGAATCGCTAATATCTCTACAAAATCTTTCTTCTCTAGTGCCTCGGTTAAATCGAGAAGCTTTATTTTTTTATCCTTCTCCATTATTAAACTTTATCAATATATATATCTATACAATCAAAAAGACTTTGAGCAGAGGCTATTGCAATCTGAGCAGACTTAGAAGAATGCACTTGTTTGGTTTTTTCAATAAACACTTCTTCAGAGCATGGAATAGCCGGATTTTTACCCTCAGCTTTTATTCCCCACAACTTCTTTCTTAAAGCGATTGGAGTCTTACCAAACAGTCTAACCATTTCTGAGGTTTGCCATAAAGAGCAGAAACCTATTTCAGAGAGCCCTAGAGCAACATCACATACAGGAATGTAGCCTATGGATAGTTTTTTATCTTTAGATAAAGGAGAAGGTTCTATACCCATATTTTCATCTCCAAAGAAAAATTTAAATTCATCTTCACCTGGTTCAGAAGTACTCCATCTATTTAAGGCTATAATTATTTTAGCATCAGGAGATACTTTTCTTATTTTATCAATGGTATTTTCAGCACTACGAGGTTTTTTATTCATTTCAGGGACGATAAATATTATTTGTTCAGCTAGGAAAGTATCTTTTATTAGAGATAAAAATCTATCCGTATTATCACTTCCTCCAACATCAATAATTATATTTTCTCCTTCTGAGTCACCATATTCTATAGTAGCTATAGCATTAACCATATCATCTTCTTTACTTGAAATAGAAATACCAGATACTAGCAAATCTTCTTTAAAATCATCAGATGTTTTATTGTGAGCATCAAATTCATATATCTTTATCTTTGGAGGTGTTGTGCCTTCGCTAGCACTTTTCTTTAAAAAATAAGCAGAAAGAAAATGATAAGCTATAGTACTTTTACCACCACCGCCTTTTTCTCCTAGAGTTACTAAAACCATAAAAATCCTTTATATTATTATGGATTAATTGTATCTTATTTTTAAATTACATACAAATGAAACATCATTCAACAGAAACAATAATCTCATTGTCTTTATTTTTACTTCCATAATTAACAGATATAGCATCCCATAAATCTTGTTCTTCATCATCAGAAAGAGGCTCCTCTCTCATCTTTTTTTCTTTTAATTTAGCAATATAGGTTAGTTTTTTTGCTGCTTCTTCAGCAGAGGTACGCTTATTTGTGTCTTCAATACTGAATATTTCACATGGGACAATTTCTTCCGTGTCTTGAATTTGAGAATCATTATCTTTTTTTAATGGTTTATCTTTGGCTGAGGCACTTTTTTTAACTGTAACAGGAGGCTCTTTTTTTGGAATACAATTAGTTTCCGGTTTTTTCGGTGTCTTTTTCGGTGTCTTTTTAGATGCTGAAGAGGTTCTTTTTTGAGGTGTCTTTTTGGATTCAGTTGGTAGTGTTTTTTCATGTTCACTTTTTGCAGCAGGTTCTTGAATAACACTATCAACAGGGGGTACTGATTTTTCATCCAAAATGTCTGTTTTGATAGGCCTTTTATCTAAATTAGGGTACCAATCACTATTTTTTAGTTTTGTAAAGCCATCCTTATTTAAAATGTTATTTTTTTCAAAAGAGACAAGTTTTCTTTTTAGGTATTTACTATCTACTTTACGGTCATATTTATCTTTTATGTAGGTAATAAGTTCAAGTATAAGAAAATCATACTTTTTCCATAGATAATAAACTTCATATAGCATCTCTTTTGTATAAAAAGGAGTGAAACCTTTTGATTTATTAGCTATTTTGTCATTTAATATGGATTTTAAGCATTTAGTGTCTATGTTTTCTGGTGTATCTAAGATAAAGTCAGGATTATTATTCATATCAGGAACTCCTATGTAATATTAATAAGTATATTACCATAATATATGAATAATTTCAAAGATAAAAAATACATATATTACGCATATACAGTATCCACCTCCTATAAACCTTGTAGTAAACCTAGTATAAACCTTGTAGTAAACCTAGTATAAACCTATATAAACCTATATAAACCTTATAGTAAACCTAGTATAAACCTTGTAGTAAACCTAGTATAAACCTATATAAACCTTATAGTAAACCTATATAAACCTTATAGTAAACCTATATAAACCTATATAAACCTATATAAACCTTGTAGTAAACCCAGTATAAACCTAGTATAAACCTCACAGTAAACCTATATCCACTTCCTATAAACCTAGTATAAACCTAGTATAAACCTATATAAACCTTGTTCGTTTTATAAATTAAGTTTTTTTAATATTCAGAAAAATAATAAAATATCTATTGACTTTTATATCTTTTTTCAGTAGAATGAAAGAAGTTAAGATAAAGGAGTCCAATATGAGTAAAGTGAAAGAGTCTATAAGTGATCAGATTTCTTCTGAAATAGAAGTATTGATAGAGAAAAAGTTTAAGGGGATGCCATCGGATCAAAAAGAAATCATTGAAAATGTAATTTCTACAGGGAAAACATTAGCTTCTCATGGTAAGTCAAAACAGTGGGTGCAAGCATTATTTTCTAATTTAGCAAAAGATATATGGTCTGAATCAAAAAAGTCAAGAGAATTACTAGAACAATATATAGAGTCTGCAGAGAAGGGGAATAATGTATATCTACATGCACCAACCTTTTCTAAGAAATATAAAATTATTATTTTCTTCTGGCTAAAAGCAAAAGGGTTTAGAAAGAGAGGAGATTATCTTATTTCTGATAAGGATATGGTGGGGATCATCTCTCCTAAGAAGAAAATATATGAGAAAATAAAAAAAGAAGGTTTACCTGTTGTTTTAGGGGGAACTGAAGATGGCGTAACTACTAGAGAAAGAATGTTATATGATACGGCTGAAGATGATAATTGGATTGTATCGGAAGATGGACTCATGATTATAGGAAGTAGTAGAGTTTCTTTTATAGCAAACTACTGTCACTATCAAGTAAACGCAAATATTTCTATCTGGAGACTTTATCATTTTTTCAGAGGTAAAAATAAAAACTATTTATTGAATCAGAAAATAGAAACAGTTTTTAAATTCTTAACGTATATAAAAATAAGAAAATCAGACATAAGATGTACAAAGTTAAGAAGATTTACCTTTAAATTAAAAAATCAAGATACAGGAAAAACTCATCTTGTCTGGGATGCTGAGTTTGTGATAGGGACGCAAGAAGAAAGTGAAGTTAAAAGAATCATAGGTATTTTAATGCAAAAGGATTTAACATGTCAGTAGCTATTAATAAAAAAAGAAAAAAAGCTGTTTTAGATTATGCTTCAAGATATTTTCTAGATAACAAAAAAGCAAAAAAAGAAATTATGGCAGCCTTTAAATCCATATTTCTTTTTATTTTGACATACGAATTGATTGAAAATTCACAAGTATATTTTGGTGGGGATCCATTAAGTTTGTATTGGCTTATTTTACCACTAGGGTATCTTTATGCAGGGAAAGAGTATATCTCAGAGGCAAGTGTTATTTATCTTCGTTTTCGCCATAAAAATAAAAAAAATTATTTAGGAGTATTTGAAGTATATTATTATGAACTGGAAAAATATGAGGTTCAAATCTATGCTGAATATTTTAGATTAAGAAGAGATGATATGTGGGCAAAATTAAATAGAACAAAAGAAGACTATAATAAATTCAAAAATAAAAGAACATCAAATAAAGAAAAGCTAGAAGTATCAGAGAAAATAAGAAAAAGATTAACTGAAGAAGATCTAGTAATTGGACAAGTTTTAGTAGAAGATGGTAGAGATACAATTTATTTTATGAATGAAGAAAACTATAAAAATATGAAATATAGATTCGATAGAGCAGCTACAGAAATAGGATACCTAGTAAATGTGCTAAAG
>Ga0256824_10000027_pt1 | contig 54052 bp, 58 predicted proteins | sample CV67metaG_FD_191570 | JGI IMG/M metagenome (GOLD analysis project Ga0256824, IMG submission 191570) | Hydrothermal vent microbial communities from East Pacific Rise, Pacific Ocean - CV67 | ecosystem: Environmental > Aquatic > Marine > Hydrothermal vents | place: Pacific Ocean: East Pacific Rise...
ATGCTAAAAAAAGTGTTGACATTTTAGATAGAGATTTAAACCCTTTACAATCTTTTGAAACTGGAAGTAAAAATGTTGGTATAAAAACTTACAAAGAGTATCTAGTGTTTTCACAAATGGACAATGATAAAATTACTGTTTTAAAAGATATGAATTTTGGCAAAGGTCTTCCAAAATTTGTAATATATAAAGAGTTTGAAGATGTGGGAGTGATGCCTTTTGATGCGATGATAAAAGATAACAACTTTATTACTGGTTTTTTTCAAAGTGACTTCTTTGGTGTTGTAAATCTTGATACAATGAAGTACTCAAAGATTAAAATTCTTCTTGAAGATAGAAAGCCTGTTTTAAAAGTACCACATTTTGGTTTTTGGAGTATTGGTGGTGGGTATGTTTTTATCCCCGCAGTTGGAAACAACAAAGTATTAGTTTATACACCTGATTTTAAATTTGTACAAAATATTGAAACAGAGGGACTCCCAGTTTTTACAGCACTAAGTCCAGATAAAAAATACTTAGCAGTAACTTTTAGTGGTAAAAAATTCCCAGTGATTCAAATCATAGATACAAAAACTCTTAAAATCATTAAAAGATTTGAGTTTGATGGAAAAGTTCTCCACCTTAGATGGTCAAAAACAAAGCCAAACCTATATATATCAGTCAATGATGCAAACATGGTGGCTGTAATAAATACAAAAAAATGGTATTTATCTCGTGAGATGTTTGGTATAAAAAAACCATCAGGGATATTTATTTATGAAGGACAAAAATAATGAGTAGAGTATATTTAACTGGTGCAGGTCCGGGAGATATTGACCTCTTAACAATCAAAGCACACCGTGTTATCACACAGGCTGATGTCATTATTTATGACCGTCTTGCAAATCCAGATATTTTAGAGATGGCCAAAGATGGTTGTGAGTTTGTTTATGTTGGCAAAGAAGATGGTCATCATAGTATGCCACAAGATGATATAAATGAAGTCATTTATCAAAATGCACTTAAGCATGAAACTGTAGTTAGACTCAAAGGTGGAGATCCTTTTGTTTTTGGTCGTGGGGGAGAAGAGGCAGCGTATCTTTATGAAAGAGATATAAAGTTTGATATCATTCCTGGTATTACCTCTGCTGTGAGTGCTCCTGCTTATGCAGGTATACCTGTAACTCATCGTGGTGTGGCTGTAAGCTTTAGAGTAGTTACAGGACATGAATCACCAAACAAAAAGACCTCTCAGATTCCTTGGGAGAACTTTAAAACAGATGATACTATTGTCTTTTTGATGGGACTTCACAACCTTGCTAAAATAAGTTCTAAACTTATGGAGATAGGTAAAAGTAGGGACTACCCAATAGCTGTTATCTCCAGAGGAACGACTAAAGATCAAAAAGTTGTTGTTGGGACATTAGAAAATATTGTGCAAAAAGCTGAGGGTATACCGACACCTGCACTTATAGTTGTTGGTCATGTTGTTGAACTAAGAGAACAGCTAAAGTGGTTTGAGCAAAAGTAATGCTACTTCTCAGTCTCGTACTGAGATATAGTATTTAAAAGATATTGTGCTTGAGTATCGCCATCTTTGAGATTTATTTTAAGCCATTTCTTCGCCTCGTTAAACTTCAACTCTTGCATATAAATACGACCGATATTTGCAATAGACTTTTTATGTCCATTACTCGCAGCTGTCTCTAAAAGTTGTAGAGACTTTGTAATATTTCTATCTACAACATCACCTTCATAATACATAAGAGCCTCATTATACTTTGCATCAAGATGACCTAAGTCAGAAGCACTATCAAGCCATGTGAGAGCTAAGCTAGAGTCTTGTTTTACATTTTCCCCACTTAAGTACATCATTGCTAAATCGTACTGTGCTCTTGCATTCATTCCATGCGCTGATTTTTGAAGCCAGAAGAGACCTTCTTTTGTGTTTTTTTGAGTGCCAATACCATTAAAGTAGAGGTAGCTTAGAGCATTTTGTGCAGTTGTATCTCCAGCATTTGCATCTTTCTTATAGAGTTTAAACGCAGCTGTGAAGTCATTGTTTTTATAGGCACTAAGTGCTGCATTTGAAGCGTAAAGAGTAGAGACAAATAAGAGAAACGGGAAAATTATTTTTTTAATCATTATACAAACTGTAGAAGAGCGCCTAAAATAAGAGCACCTAGAAAAGTGACACTTACCATAACACCTCGTTTTGTAGACTCAGTAATGGAGTACTTATCTTGAAGAAGGTTACTTACATATATTCCAGGAAAGATTGTAAAAAGAAACATTGGAAAGGTATATACTAAAATCATCACAACATCATTCATATTCATTTAACCTAAGTAAGGGATTTAATAGCATTATAGCATATCAGAAATACTCTAAGTTGATATATGACAAGATATAAAAGCTTGGAAAATACTATTATATTATGATTGAATTATTTTATATTTAGGAGAGTATTCGTATGAAAAAAGTAATTATATTAGGATTAGTAACTTCCTTGAGTGTTTTATTATTAAGTGGATGTGGAGGAGAACCTTCTCCTGAGGCTCATACCGGAATGATAGAAAAACAGCATATGACACAAGAAAAAGTACAGTCTATTATTAAGCAAGCAGGTGAAGATGCTGGTTGGATTATGACAGAGTTTAAAAGTAATGCACTTATCGCTGAAAAACTAGATGGTGATAATGCTGAAGCAGTAACAATAAAGTTTAGTAAGTCTTCATATGATCTCCAACCGGAAAACAGTGAGCTTGAAAGTATAATAGATGATGCTTTAAACTAATTAAGATACACTCTGTTACCTAAAATATAAAGAGCAGAGAATGGATTTTTTTAAATATATACATGCAGTAGGAACAGGCCCAAAAGGAAATAGAGATTTAAGTTTCGATGAGAGTAAAGATATGATGACTCAGATTTTAGATCAGAGTGTTCATAGTGAGCAGATAGCTGCGTTTTTACTTGGTTGGAGACTTAAACCTGAGACTATAGAAGAGTTCTGTGGAGCCCTAAGTGCTTGTGACTCTTATATAAATCAAGTTGAGGTGAAAAACTCTCTTGAGCTTGGCTACCCTTTTGATGGAAAAGCAAAAAATCCATATATATTTCCGCTTGTAGCAAAAGTCCTCAAAGAATCAGGACTCAACTTAGTAGTGATAGGTGATGAACAACAGCCTGCTAAAGGTGGCATCACTATAAAAGACATCTGCACTAAGATAGAACTTACTTCAAACACTCACTATTTTGATAGAGCAGACTTTTTTAAAGAGCTACATCAACTATCTGAAATTCGTAATCGTTTAGGTCTAAGAACAGGTTTTAATACCATTGAAAAGCTTCCACATGTTGCAAATAGTGATTATGCTATTACGGGTGTTTTTCACAAACCTTATGTGAAAAAATATGTTCAAATTTTCTCAGATAGATACAAAAGATTTGCTCTTATACAAGGAAACGAAGGAACACCCGAACTTTTTAGTAAGGGACGTTTATGGATTTCTAAGGGTGAAGAACTTGAAGAGTTTATCATAGACCCTGCGTTTTATGGCATAAACTATAAAAAATCTTGGGATGCTATCACACTAGAAGACTCTCTAAATCAGCTCAATAACCCATCAGATGAGTATATGAAACTTGCTACTTTAAACGCAGCCGTTTATCTTTTTGTGACAGAAAATGCGAAGAGCATAGATGAAGCTTACGAAAAACTAAATGGATAAGTTTTCAAATCATGTAAGAAATGTCTTACATGGTTTTTTTCTCTCAATCGGTACAACGATAGCTGAACCCTCCACAATCTTACCGCTTATAGTAAACTACTTTGGTGGAAGTTCTCTTCTTGTTGGCTTTTTTGCAGCACTTCTGCGTGGTGGTGCTATAGTTGTTCAACTCTTTGCTGCGTTTCAAGCACAGAGTTATGCTCTTATGCTTCCCTATATGCGTCGTGTGTTTTTCATTAGGTTTCTTGCTTGGTTTTTTATCGGTATCAGTATCGTTATATTTGGAGAAGAGAGTCCAAATCTTACTCTATTTTGTATAGGATTTGGGCTTTTTATGTTCTCTTTTAGTGCAGGGTTTGGGGCGATATACTTTAAAGACATCATCGGAAAGATTTTTTCTCATAAGTTTCGTGGAAAGACCATGGCATATCGCCAATTTTTCTCTGCTTTTGGTGGGCTTATTAGTGGGGCATTAGCCGCTGTTATTTTGGAGTATTTTCCTGCACCGATGAGTTATGGCTATCTTTTTATCATTAGTTCTTTCATAATGGGCTTAGGGTATATAGCCTTTGGAACTATAGATGAACCTATCAAGAAAGAGGTTAGTGAAAAAGAGAAATCTTTTAAAAAATTTCTCGCAAACTCTTTGATGGTTCTAAAGTCAGACAAACAGCTACAGATACAACTTATAACCTTTTTGCTCGCATATGCTTACTTGATTTCCCTGCCTTTTATTATCTTAGATGCACAGATGAAAATCAATCTTGACGCTCTTGCTATTGGAAGTCTGATTACTGCACAGATGGTCGGAGCAATGTTGAGTAATTTTTTATGGGGAAGACTGAGTGGAGCAGGGTATAACCGCTTGACTGCAAATATCTCTATTGGACTCTATATTATTGCTATTGTTATGGCATTTTTTGCATCGTCTTTATATTTTTATATGAGTATGTTTTTTATCATTGGAGGGGCGATAGATGGGAACCGTATAGCATCGGGAAACCTTATCCTCGCACTTGCCCCAGCTGAGAAGCGTCCTGTTTATGTAGCCTTACAAATAAATGTTATATCTTTTGGACTCTTCTTTTCTTTGCTTGGAGGAATAGTGTTACACTTTTTTAACTATGTAACACTTTACAGTTTGAGTATAGCTATGCTTTTAATCTCTTTTTATTTCTCTTTTAAACTCAAAGATTAGCAATATAAGGTTTTATTTAATGCCGTAATAATTTTTTACAAACTCTTTTTCAGCAGCTGTTTGTAGAAATATTTTTACCATGCTTTGGTTGTTTTCACCAAGAATGATTACATCTTCATTTTCGATTTTAAGGTGTTGTTTACCCCACTCTTTATCTATCTCATCTAAACGATGATAAAACTCTGCTGCACTTGGTTTTTCTTTCTCTCCATTACGAGAGTCAACTATTGTTAAGCCACCTAGTCGTTTTTCAATCTTATAAGGACTATATACTCTAATTGCCTGATAAATTCTATCTTCTTTTGCATCTGGTAGGGCTCTTTGCATTGAGACATAACCCATAACTAAAAACGCGAATAGGAAACCTATAAATAGACCTTTTTTTGCACTCATTTCACACTCCATGTATTAATATAATCTTGTGCTTTTTTATCAAGCATTTTCATTCTCTCTTTTCCCTTAGGAATAGTCTTACGTAACTCTTTCATCTCTTTTAAAAACGCAGAGATACTATCTGGAATCAGCTTTCTCAGATAAAGTTTCAAGTGTTTAGCCATCGCAGGAGATGCACCTGAAGTTGAAATTGCAATTGTTAAGTCATCTTTCTTTATATATGAAGGAAAGATAAAATCGCAATACTCTACAGAGTCAACAGAATTACAGAGGCAATTATACTCTTTTGATTCTTCAAAGATATCTGCTTGAAGAGGAATATCATCAACTGCAACGATAACAACTGCATAATCTTTAATATCGCCTACTATATAAGAACGTTTTTCATAAGCTAAGTTCTCTTGTTTGATTCTACTCATCATCTCATCTGAAAACGCAGAGGCTATCACTGATATATCATGTGTGAAGTCTAGTAGGTGTTCAAGCTTTTCATAAGCAATGTATCCACCACCAACAATAAGTATCTTTTTATTGTCAAGTTTGATGAAAGCTGGGAAGTAAGCCATGTTGTCCTCTTTTTAGTGATAATAGCGTATTATAATTAAGCAATATAGTATCTGAAATAAATATCCGAGGTATTGATTGAAATCAAGTCAAAATCAAAAAGAGAAAATCATGATAAATGTCAATTTTGGTTAACTAAAAATATAATACAATCTTATACAAATTTAAAAAGAGACTCCAAATATGAAAAATGAAATACTATCAAGAATACAAAAGAAATTTCCCCTAGTTGCCAAACCATTTAAGGCTATTGCAGATGAACTTGAGATGAGTGAAGCTGAGGTTTTAGCTATTTTGCAAAAAGAGAAGAGTGATGGAATCATACGACAGACCTCTGCTATCTTTGATACAAAGAGACTCGGGTATAAGTCTTCACTTGTCGCCTTTAAAGTCACAGCCGATAAGATAGATGCCGCAGTAGAGATTATAAACTCTCATCCTGGTATCTCACATAACTATGAACGTAATCACGATTTTAATATCTGGTTTACCTTAGGTGTTCCTCCTACAAGTAAGTTTGGTTTAGACAAGACTGTAGAGACTATTGCAAAACTTACAGGAGCGGATGATTACATTATGCTTCCAACACTTAAACTGTTTAAGATAAATGTCAAACTTAACACAACTGGAAAAGATGAGAAAAAAGAAAAAGTAAAAAAAGTGAAGCATACAGAGATAGAGTTGACACCACTACATCATAAGATAATTAGACTTGCACAGTACGATATAGAGATGGTAAGTGAGCCCTTTGCGAAAATTATAAAAGAAATTGATATAGATTATGATACATTTTTTAAAGTTTTGATAGAATTGCAAGAAGCTGGAATCATGCGTCGTTTTGCTTCTATCTTAAACCATAGAAAAGCAGGTTTTAATGCCAATGCAATGGTCGTGTGGGACATTGATGAAGAAAAAGGTGAAGAGATTGGTGCAAACGCAGCAGAGTTTAGCGCTGTAAGTCACTGTTATCTTCGTCCAAAATATCCAAACTGGAAATTTAACCTTTTCACAATGGTTCATGGAAAGACGACAGAAGAAACAAATGGCATAATCGAAGAGATGGCAAAAGAGATACCAAACAAATCTCATATGCCTCTCTACTCATCTCGTGAGTTTAAGAAGGTACGAATTGAGTACTTCACACCTGCCTGTGCAGAGTGGGAAGAAAAACACTCTTAAGGAGAAGAATATGAAGAAATTTTTTCTAATGCTTTTGCTAAGTTTTTCTCTACTAAACGCAGGAGAAATGGGTCTTAAGGGTGGTGGTTGTGTTCTCGCTCAAGAGGGAGAGGTTCAAGTCAATATAGGCTTGAGTACTTACTCAAACGCAGACTATAAGGCCTCTGCAAAAAGTGGAAAAAACTTTCGTGAGATTTTTGTTGGTTCTCTTATAAATGTTGATGGCTATAGTCTCAAAATAATAGACTATATGCCAAACAAGAGAATGAAGGCAAAACCAAAAACAGGTGTTTTTATGGTTCTTGTAAAAACAGCAACATCGAGTAAAACCATAAGTATGGCATATATCTTTGATGCAGGGATGATAAGTGCAACTGGTATATTTAACAAGTCTACTATTGGATTTTCGAGCAGGGTAAACTACTCGCTCTGTCAAGTGTTAATAAAAAAATAAAGGAAACAGATGGAACTCTTTTTTGAACTAGAGATTGTATATATAGTAATAGGAATCTTCTTTTTAGTGGTAACAGCCGTGGTAACGACAAGAAGCTTTATGCCTAAAGTGGCATTTATGAGAGGGATGGTAGGTGTGTTTATTATTTTTGCAATCATGATTGCAGCACACTACTCTTTTACAACAAAACGCATGGATGGAGTAAAAGAGGTCTTTAATGAGGGAGGCACTATCATCTGTGAAAACAAGATGCGTAGAACTATTTCTCGTTCAGTGCTTATTTCTAAAGAGTTAGAGTGGAAACTTGAGGGTAACTACTTTGTATCTGATAACTATATAAGAGATTTTCATACTGCAAGATGTGTTGATTATGAGCCTATAGATCCCGAAACTATTGGGCAATAAACTCTTATGATAGCAATAATCAAAAGATATGCCAAGGCTGCTGTTTTTCTTCTTTTAGTGAGTGGTGTGATGCTACTTATAACTATGGCAGTTATGCGTCTTGGAGAGAGTATGGTTGAAGATATAGGTATTGAGATGAAACCAAGAGGGGAGAATTTAGTAAAATGAGTTTAAATATTATACTTTTTATTGGGGTGATTTTAAGTCTAGGTTTTCACTTTATTGGTGTGTATGCAGATGCTAAGAAAACTGTCTGGCTTACCATAGTTCTTTTGTGGGCTGGAGCGATTAACATAGCTATGAGTGAAGTGAAACCAAAGGCTTATGAAGATCTCAAAAAGATAGAGGGTAAGTATGTAGATACTGATGCACTTATCAAAGAAGCACAACCCGAAGTTTCAATCTACGAGATGATTTTGATAAAAAACTCTTTTATCAAGCATGAGCCAAAGCAGTAAGCACTTCTTCATCTCCATTTAAATTATTATGTATAAATATTAATCAAAGAACTGCCTATTTATAGGATACTGTGTTGTATAATGCACTTATAATTATATGGAGATTTAAACAATGCAAACGCCACTAGAGAGTTTTATAGACCACAAATCCGATACAGGAATGCAGTGTGGAAACTATGGCATTGATATCCCAGCACTTAAAGAGGGTGAACAGTATAGATTTCACTTTGATGCAGTTGCCTGCGTTGGTTGTCGTTGTTGTGAAGTGGCATGTAATGAGCAAAACAATAATCCCGCAGATATAAAATGGCGAAGAGTAGGAGAGATGGAGGGTGGTGACTTCCCTGCGTTTACTCAGATGCTAAACTCTATGTCTTGTAACCACTGTATAGACCCTGAGTGTCTTCGTGGTTGTCCTACCGAGTCATACATAAAAATAGCCGAAACAGGAATCGTTGTACATGATGATGATACTTGTATTGGGTGTCAGTACTGTACATGGAACTGCCCTTATGGTGTTCCAGTGTTTCATGAAGAGAGAAGCATCGTTACAAAATGTCATATGTGTCATGAGAGACTAGATGTTGGTCAGTCTCCTGCCTGCGTTCAAGCTTGTCCAGCCGGTGCAATCGAGATAGAGGTTGTGAATGTCAAAGAGTGGTTAGAGAGAGATATAGATGAGCAGGCAAATATGCCTTTTCTTCCAGATGCTCGCATAACTAACTCTACTACACGCTACACACTTCCAGATGACTTACCAGAACAGATGAAAGAGATGGATGAGCACTTACTTAAACCTGCACACAAAGAGTTGCCTCTTGTATTTATGACAGTTCTTACACAAATCTCTCTAGGAGGCTTTTTAGCACTCTTTTTAGGTGATGTTATGAGTCTCTTCGGGTTTGCGTCTACTAACTGGATAATGGCTCTTTTAGTGATGCTTCCTGCTGCTCTTGGTCTTCCTCTCTCAGCACTTCACTTAGGTCGTCCTATTTTAGCACTTACTGCGATGAAAAACATAAGAACATCATGGCTTTCTCGTGAAGCACTTGCTCTTGGGGTCTTTACAGGACTTATGTCAGCTATAGTAGCAGTCTACTTTTTCGAGCTAAACGCAGGGCTGCGTTTAGCACTTGAAGCACTTACTTTAGCTGTTGGTATCTATGGTATCTATGCTCAGAGTATGATTTATCGTATTCGAGCACGTCCATCATGGGATAGAGTTACAACGAACTTGAAGTTCTTTGGTGTGGCATATATCGGTGCGTTTTTACTTGCGTTTTTGAGTAGTATGCTTAGTATTAGTGATGTAGTTGTTCCTCTTATCGGGTTAGGAATGTTAGGTGCAGTTGCACAACTCTTCTTTACTTATGAAGATATAAGAACCTTAGGAAGCACTACCCAAAATGAGTACCAGTTAAAACGCAGTGAGAGACTTCTCAATGAGAACTTTAAAAATGTAAAAACTCTTCGTTATATAACACTGATTTTAGGGGGTGTTGTACTGCCACTCTTAGCACTAGTATTTGCAGGAAGTGGCTCGTTTGGTTATGGAGCGATAGTTCTTCTTTTAACTTTAGTTGTTACATTTGCAAGTGAGATAAGCGATAGATTTCTTTTCTATACAACTGTTGTCCCTCTTGGAATGGCAGGTGGCTTCTTTGTTGGAAAACAGAGACACTAGACTATTTAAGCCCTTTTAAAAACTCTAAAATTTGAGAATGATTTCCTCTAAATATAATGGGAATATCTGTTTTTTGGAGTTGGTAATCATACATAGGGTCATAGTACTCAACTAGGAGAATCTTTATAAGTTCTTTATAGCCTTCTAGGACATTGTCTTGTCTGTGTCTAGCTAAGGAGTCTTTAAAGATGGTTTTTAACTCGTTATAGAGTTGCGAACCTAATCTTTTTTGCATCTTATCAAGGCTTTTGTCTATAGTATCTGCCCAAATTTGAATACCATCTTCTTTATGCTTTAATATATAATCTTGTAGAGAATTTAGAATATAATCTTCAAAAATAATCTCAACTCTCTTCTCAATCTCAGTTTCTAATATAATGAGTTTTCCAGCCATTAGGTTTTTGTAGACAGGTTTTGGGATAAATGATTTGCCTATATTGTGACTCTCATGTTCTATGATGAGGTGTTTATGTTTTTTGTCTTGAAACCCAATAAGTTCATAGGCAAGATTATTTTCAAAGTTTATCTGAGTTGGCTGTTCATTTGAAAAACCACCGAAGGTAGAACCTCTATGATTTGCAAGTTTTTCAAGGTCTATAACATTGTCTAACTCATCAAGGAGAAGTGTTTTACCAGAACCAGTTCTTCCTCCGATGATAAGAGTTTGAGCAGTTTCACTAATGCTTAGAGTCTCTTCCATCAAAAAACTACGAAAGGCTTTGTAGCCACCTTTTAGACGGGTAATATCGACACCTGCCTCAGCTAACCATGATTGAGTTATACCAGAGCGTTGTCCTCCACGAAAGCAGTACAAAAGAGCATCTGGATTTTGTGCTAAATACTCCTTCCACCTTGTAACTCGCTCTTGTTTCCCCTCTTGTTTTATCAACTCTTCGGCTAGTTTTACAGCTTGGGCATTGCCTTGTTCTTTATACATTGTCCCAACTAGTTCTCTCTCTTTGTCATTTAAAATGGCAATATTTGTTGCATTTATAAAAGCACCTTTAAGGAACTCTACTTCAGCACGCACATCTAAGAGAGGAGTTTTATTTAAGACTATTGAGCGAAAGTCATCAGTTAAGAGTAACGACAAGGCTAGATGACCTCTACTAAAAACTCACTGCGTTTTACAGTTGTTCCGATAGGTTCTAAGTCTAAACCTATACTAGATGTGATGGCTAAAAACTGCTCAATAGTATCTTTTCTTACAACACAAAGAAGACCACCAGAAGTCTGAGCATCACAAAGTATAACCTCTTGTTCTGGATTCATAGGAGCTATCTTGTCTCCATAAGAGTCAAAATTGTTACGAGTTCCACCAGGAACACATCCCATCTCTAAATACTTTTTGACATTTGAAAGAGTAGGCACCTTGTCATACTCGATAACAGCACTAATATTACTCCCCTCACATATCTCACTGAGGTGACCTAGTAGTCCAAAACCAGTAACATCAGTAAGAGCCGTCACACCTTCAAGCTGAGAAATCTCTTGACCGACCTTGTTGATACTGCACATTGCTTCAATAGCTACATCTATGTCTCCATCTGCAATTTTTCCTTGCTTTTGAGCAGTTGTAAGGATGCCGATTCCTAGAGGTTTTGTCAGAAAAAGTACACAATCTTCCTCCGCAGTATCGTTTCGTTTGATGTTCTTGTTATCAGCAATACCTGTAACTGCAAGACCAAAAATAGGCTCAGGAGAGTCTATACTATGTCCACCTGCGAGGGGAATCCCAGCTTCTTCACAAACACTACGACCGCCATCTATAACCTCTCTTGCAGTATCTGCATCGAGTTTATCTATAGGCCATCCAAAAATAGCAATAGCCATCAGAGGTTTTCCACCCATGGCATAAATATCACTAATGGCATTTGTAGCTGCTATGCGACCAAAAGTAAAAGCATCATCTACAATAGGCATAAAAAAATCAGTAGTACTTAAAACCGAAGTACCATTTCCTAAATCAAACGCAGCTGCATCATCTTTGGTGTCATTTCCGACTAAAAGCTGAGGAAAAGGTATCTTTTCTCTATTCGTTTTTAAGATGCTATCAAGTAGTTTTGGTGAAATTTTACAACCACAACCTGCGCCGTGAGAATATTGTGTAAGTTTTATATCTTTCATAATGTATAATGTCCTTTATAGAGATTTTAACACACTAAAAGGTAACAGCATGAAAAAAGTAGAAATAAACATACCAAATTATAAAAAATTATCAATTTCAAATATCGTTCTTGACTACAATGGCACAATAGCTAAAGATGGTATTCTCAAAAAGAGTGTTAAAAAACTCCTGCCTCTCTTGTCAAAAAACTACACACTTCATGTCATAACGGCTGATACCTTTGGAAGTGTAAAAAGTGAAGTTTCAGGTTTTGATGTAAGGGTAAAAGTCCTAAATAGTAAAAATCATACACAAGAAAAAGCAGACTACATTAAGAGCCTAGGCAAAAAATCATGTGTGGCTATCGGCAATGGAAAGAATGATGCTCTAATGCTAAAAAACGCAGCCTTAGGAGTAGCAATAATTGGGGATGAAGGGTGTGCAACATCAACTCTTATGCAGAGTGACTTAGTCTGTAAGTCTATAGGTGATGCCTTAGAACTTTTTGTCAATAAAAAACGATTAGTAGCTACTCTCCGTCAGTAAAAAACAAAACAATTAACAGAGGTTAAAATATGAATATATTATCAAAAAACGCAAGTGCAGAAGTCTCAATAGAGAAGATGACTGAGGCTTTAAAAAGTATCCCTTGCGATATTACCTTAGGTAAGCAACTGCATCCATTAACAAACTGTTACTCAGTAAATTTAAGATCAGTTGATGCACCAAATCATCTTTTTACAAATGGTAAAGGGATAAATGAACTCTCATGTAGTGCAAGTGCCTTAGGCGAATACATAGAGAGACTCCAGACAAATAACTTTTTTATAGAGTTTTATATGCAAGACAAAGAGTTCTATCCAGACCAGAAGAGTTTTGGCAGTATAGAGGAGTGTCTGAACCCTAGTTTACATCAGTTTTATAATCCTAACAATGAACTAGAATTGGAAGATTTTTTAGATTTTAACAGTAACGCTCAAGATAAGATAATTTGTTTACCTTTTATCAACCAATCAGACAACAAAGAAGTATATTTCCCGACAAATATCATACACAATCTTTATGTGAGCAATGGACTAGCGACTGGTAATACTCCAGATGAGACAAAGGTACAAGCACTCAGTGAAATCTTTGAAAGATATGTGAAAATAAAGATAATCAAAGAGAATTATTCTCTCCCTAAAATACCTTCTGAAATAGTAAAGTCCTTTTCTAAACTCTATGAAGATATTCAATCCTTAGAAGAAAAAGGTTTTAAGATAGAAGTCCTTGATGCCTCTTTAGGTGGGGAGTTTCCTGTTGTGGCAATTTCGCTTATAAATGTAAAAGAAAATAGCCTTTTTGTATCTTTTGGTGCGCATCCTATTTTAGAAGTCTGTTTAGAGAGAACGATGACAGAGCTTATGCAGGGTAGAGGGGTTCAGGATTTAAGCTCATTTGAGAAGCCAAGTTTTAATGATGAACTGATAAACAATAGTTTTAATATAGAGTCACATTTCATAAACTCCGATGGAAAAATGAATTTTTCTTTTTTAAATAAAAATAGCTCATTTGAGTATGTTCCTTGGAAATACGAGGGTTCAAACAGTAGTGATGAGTATAAATACTTGTTTGATATAACTTCAAAAATGGCTAAAAATATCTACCTTAGAGAGTATGACTACCTAGGGTTTTACTCTTGTCATATCATAGTGCCTAGCCTCTCTGAGATTTATCCTATAGAAGATATGGTGTACAACAATGCAAACAGAGGGAAGAAGATACGTCAAGATGTTCTAAACTTTCAAACTGAGGACTTAGAAGAGATACTCCAGAGTGTTGAGCACTTGAGTGATGAGTTAGATGTGGCAAAATATATAGGTGTCTTGTTTGAAAACAGTTTTACATTAGGTGACTTTAAAGCACAAATATATCTTATGGTAGGTGACCTAGAGAGTGCCGCAGAGTATTTTGAAACTTCTTCTAAAGAGACAGCATATATACTTGCACAGTTTTGTTACATACAGATTCAAGACCTAGAGTTTGAGGATTACTATGAGTCTTTATGTGATGTTTTTACAAAAGAAAAACTAGAAGAAGCTATGAGTATATTTACTCTTGAGAGTGATTTTATTGATATCTCATTTCATAAGGATTACCTAAACATACAAGATCTGTATGATAGATTGGCTCTTAAAAAACAAAAATTGTAATAACTTCTTTAAACAAAATGATACGATTAGATTGACTAGTAGCTCATATAATGATACGATTGTGATATTAATTAGCTCATAGGATATATATTATGCATACTCAAGAGAAGTGGATATGGCAACACAAAGAGTACCCAGCATTTAAATATAGTGTTGAGGAGTTTATTCCTACACTTACTCAGATTGCAGAAAATGTTGGAAGAGTAAAGGCTCTTATATCTTTACTTGATGAAAAAGAACAAGACAGTATAAAGATAGATCTTTTAACAAGTGAAATAGTTTCAACTTCAGCAATAGAGGGTGAACAACTCTCTAGAGATAGTGTTAGGTCTTCTATAGGTAAAAGACTAGATTCTAATTTCAACACTTCTAAAGATAAATCTACTTACCATACAGATGCTCTAGCTAACATACTCATAGATAGTATTCAAAATAGAGAAGATTTAGACTTACTGCGTTTACATAAATGGCATATATCACTACTAAGTCATACCCCAAGTAATTTTACTAAGATAGAACTTGGATCATTTAGAACATATGATGATATGCAAATAGTCTCTGGTAGTATTGGAAAAGAAAAAGTACACTATGTCGCTTTACCCCACAAAAGAGTATCAGACGATATAAATAGTCTCTTAGAGTTTATTAACACAAGTAAGGAGAACATTTACATAAAAAGTGCTATTGCACACTTATGGTTTGTAACAATACACCCTTATGATGATGGAAATGGTAGGATAGCTAGAATTATAGGTGATTATGTTATTTCTAAAAACTTCGGATTAGAGTATAAGTATTTTAACATTTCGACTGCGATTGCAAAACATCGTAGAAATTACTATGATAAACTCGAAACTACTCAGAACCTATCGGATAACCCAAACTTAGACTCTTCTCTTTGGATAGAGTGGTATCTTGAGATGTTTAATAGCTCCCTTGAGGAAACATTAAATATTATCAACCGAGTTATTGTAAAAACAAAGTTTTGGGACAGGACTAGAGATATAGCACTCAACACACGACAACTAAAAGTGCTCAGAAAACTACTTGAGTACAATGATGGAGAATTTAAAGGTGGTTTGACAAGTAAAAAGTATGTAGCAATGACAAAAGTATCTATAGCTACAGCTAAAAGAGATATACAAGAGCTTGTGAAATATGGCTATATTTACCAAGTTGAGGGTTCACAGGGAAGAAATATTAAATATATAGTAAAAATATCTTAGATTTAGTCTCTATTTGACTTCTTCTCCTCTCTCCTTCTTGCATTCTTTAATATCAAAAAATCACTTGCTTAATTTATAACCTACTAACTTGCTTTAAACTACGAAACTTGTGCTATTATTTAATCAATAATAATTAAGAGAGAATTTTAAATGATAAGTAAGATAAAAGATTTTTTAGGTTTGGATATAAAAGCAGATAAGTTTAAACTTTCACATGACCCTCAGTTTGGTATGATTAGTGATGCTAACAAGCCTGATAAATGGGTTTTTTCTACTTGTGGTTACTGTGGAGTAGGGTGTGGGCTTTACATCGGTGTGAAAGATGGCAAAGCAGTTTACACGAAGGGAAATCCTAAACACGATGTTAACCAAGGAACACTCTGTCCTAAAGGACTCTCCGAACATCAGATGATAAACTCTCCACATCGTATAGAGTCACCACTTATAAAACGCAATGGTACGTTAGAAAAAGCGACTTGGGATGAGGCATTTACGAAGGTAAGTTCTGAGTTTAAATGCATAGCCAAAGAACATGGCAAAAACGCAGTGAGTGTTATAGGTACTGGTCAGTTACTCACAGAAGAGTTCTACACACTTGGCAAGTTCGTGCAACTTGGACTTGGAACTAATAACTTCGATGGTAACACTACTCTATGTATGGCATCAGCAGTTATGGGATACAAACAGTCTTTAGGCTCTGATGGTGCAGTTGGTTCTTATGAGGATTTTGAAAAAGCAGATACTATCTTTCTTATCGGTGCAAATATCGCAGATAATCATCCTATATTAACCCTTCATATAAACAAGAACAAAAACCCGAAGAAAAAGGTGATAGTGATAGACCCTCGTGCATCAAAAACTTCACAGATGGCAGACCTGTTTGTGCCTATAAAGCCTCGTACCGATTTAGCACTTTTTAATGGTCTTGCTTATATCGTGATAGAGCAGGGTTGGGAAGATGAAGGCTACATAAAAGCAAATACTAAGGGCTATAAAGAGCTTAAAAAACATCTTCAAGATTATCCTCCACAAGAGGTGGCTAACATTACCGGCATAGATGTGAAGACTCTTTATGAACTTGCTCGCCAGTTCGTAGCTACTGATGCTGTTCTCTCAGCTTGGACTATGGGTGTAAACCAGTCTTTTATGGGAACAGATACAGTAAGTTCTATCATCAACCTTCACCTCCTTACTGGGCATATAGGACGAGAAGGAGCGGGACCTTTTAGCATCACCGGTCAGTGTAATGCTATGGGAACTCGTGAGACAGGTTTTACCTCGTCTCTTCCAGGCTACAGAAACTTTGGTGATGAAAATGCTCTCAAAGAGTATGCAAGCATCGTAAATGTACCAGAAGAGATAGTCCCAACAGCACGTGGATATAAATATGCAGAGATTATAGATGCTATAGACAGAGGTGAGATAAAAGCACTTTGGATAGTTGCCACAAACCCACTTGTAAGCTTCGTGAACCAAGAAAAACTTCGTCGTACCTTTGATAAACTCGATTTACTTGTGGTTCAAGATGCCTTTTTAGGTGACACAGCAGAGATAGCAGATGTTGTTTTTTCTGCTGCGACTTGGGGAGAGAAAGAGGGGACATATACAAATAGTGAAAGACGATGTAACCGTGCAAACAAGGCAGTAGAACCGATAGGCGATGCAAAAAGTGACTTTGACATTGTTATAGAGTTTTCTAAGTACTTTGAGGGTGTCAATGAGATGCTCTTCCCTGAGTGGAGTAAGCCATTGGCTGCGTTTAACGAGTGGAAGAGGGTAAGTAAGGGTCAACTCTGTGACTACTCTGGTATGACTTACGAGCTTATGGAAGAGTTAGGTGGTGTTCAATGGCCATGTAATGAGGAGAAACCACAAGGTACTAAAAGACTTTATTCTCCTGATATGGCATTTAGAACTAAAGATAAAAAAGCAAATCTTCTGTGTTTAGATTGGTTCCCTATGGCTGAGCCTGCTACTCCTAAGTTCCCTGTTATTTTAAACACTGGTAGAACAGTTGAGCAGTGGCATACTCGTACTAAAACACGAAGTATAGACATATTAAATGACCTAGCACCAGAAGCTTGGGTAGATGTGAGTCCTATAGATGCTGCAAAACTTAAGGTGAAAAGTGGAGATAGAATGAGTCTTTCATCTCCTCGTGGTAAGGTCGAAGATGTCATAGTAAGAGTGACAGGAAGTGTAAGAGAGGGAACTGTTTTTGTACCTTTTCACTTTAACACTGAGTTGGTAAACGCACTTACAAGTGAGAGCTTTTGTCCAAAATCAGGTGAACCAAACTTCAAACAGACTGCCATTCAACTACACTCAGATGAAGTGCCAGATGGTCTTACCCTAGAAGAACCAGCCATAGCTGGAGAGATAGAACATATTAAAACTACATGGGAAGGTATTAAAACTTCTGTTGCATTTAAAGAAAAAGAGTTAGTGGCTAAAATATAATCAGAAATTCTTAATATATTGCTTAAAAAACGGTAAAATCATACATATTTAAATTATATGGATGATTACATTATGCAAGCATTACAAGAAGCGTTTGACGCAAGAAATAAAAAAATAAACAAGATAGAGAAAGTGAAAAACTTGAAAACACCACAAGAAGCTTACGACAAACTAGAAGAGTATGCTGCAAATGGTTTTGACTCTATTCCTGAAGAGGACAAAACTTACTTTTTAAAATGTTTTGGTATCTATTATAGACCTGCTACTCCTGAAAAGTTTATGCTCAAGCTTCGTATACCTGGTGGATTTATGAGAGCAGATCAAGCTCGGGTTATAGGTGAGTGTTCTAAAGAGTTCGGACAAGACTACATCGACCTTACAACTCGTCAGCAGTGTGAACTTCGCTACTTAAGTGTTGAATCTCTTCCTATCATCATCAAAAGACTCCATGATGTTGGTATATCTGCTTACCAAACTGGTGTAGATAACATTCGTGGTATTGTGGCTGATCCTTTTGATGATTTGGCATTTGACAATGTAATCCCTTCACACGATACACTTTTAAAAATACAAGAAAAATTTCTTTTTAATGCTGATTGGATCTCAACACTTCCTAGAAAATTTAATGTTTCAATAAGTGGAAACTTATCAAACAGATGTAATGTATATGGAAATGACTGCTGTTTTGTTCTAGCTCAAAAAGATGGAATGTTCGGTTATAACATGTATATTGGTGGTCGTGTGGGTATTATCGCAAAAAACGCAGGTATATTTCTCAAAGATGAAGATGAGGTTTTGGCTGCGTTTAGTTCAATTACTGACCTATTTAAACGTTATGGTTTTCGCGATAACCGAAATAAAAATAGACTCCATTTTCTTATAGAAGCTGTTGGCATGAGTGAAATGGTAAAGGCTATTAGAGAAAACGCAGGTATAGAGTTTGCAACAGCAGGCGAGACAATGACAAAGATGGACTACATAGAGCCAGATCATGGAAAAATTCAACTCCGTGATGGAACTATAGGTGTTCATGTTGTTGTTCCTTCTGGAATGTTCTCTGGAACAGCTTTGATAAAAGCATCTATCTTGTCGGAGATATATGGAAACGCAGAGCTGCGTTTTGATATAGAACAGAGTTTTTATATCATGGGTGTTAAAGATGTTCCTACTCTTTTAGAAGAGAAGTTTTTCTTAGAGTACAAAAATATAAATACACCATATTTTAATCATCTCATTGCTTGTGCAGGAACAGAACACTGCCCCTTTGGTGTGATTGAGAATAAAAATGATGCTATTGAGATGGCTCAATACCTGAGTGACAATGTAGAACTAGACAAGGGTCGTGTTCGTATGTACTGGTCAGCCTGTGTAAAAGGCTGTGGTATTCACGGTCTTGGTGATGTTGGTTTTGAGGGTTGTAAGGCTAAGCTTGATGGTGTCAACGGAAGTGGTGTGCATATTTTACTAGGTGGAAAACTTAGTGGAGAGTCCCAAGAGGGACATACAGTTATAAAGTCAGCACCTCTAAAATACTCAAAATACTATGTAGAATCTTTGATGCTTGAGTATAAAAGACTGAGAAAAGAGGGTGAGGCATTTGAACTCTTTTTTGATAGAGTCTTAAAAAACTACACACATGCAAATATTGGTTTTGTGATGATGCTTCAAGCGTATTTACGCAGTAAAAATATTGAAGTTGATTTTGGTTATGAAACAAGAGTGATGACTGGTAAGAATGAAGAGTTTGAGGTTTTTGAACTTGGTCGCAAACTTTACTATCAGTTGACAAAAAAAGAAGCTTATACATCATATGAACGTTTTACGAACATAATAAAAAGTGAAAAACTTGAAGACCCAAGAAAACTACTGCCAAATATTGATGAAAATATTGCCCTAATGTTAGAGTCCATTTTAAACACAAAAGAGGAGAGACGAGCTGTCGTTTTTTCTGAAATAATGCCACTTATAATGCTTTATACGAAGTAGAATTTTTACTCAAAGCAGATTTAAAGAGACTTTTAAGTATAATTCACGGATTTTTATAATAAAGGTGTACTCATGGCAAAGAAACGTGTTTTAGTTAAGTTTTCAGGTGAAGCCCTCGCAGGTGAGGCGGGTCATGGCATAGATACACAAATTTTAAAGTATATAGCTAACGAGATAAAGTCACTTGTTGATGCTGGTATTGAAGTTGGTATCGTAATCGGTGGTGGAAATATCATTCGTGGTGTTACTGCGGCAGAAGATGGTATCATCAAACGTACTTCTGGTGACTACATGGGAATGCTTGCTACTGTTATCAACGGTGTAGCTATGCAAGAAGCTTGTGAATACATGGGACTTGAAGTACGTATGCAAACTGCTATCAAAATGGAGCAGATTGCTGAGCCTTACATAAATCGTAAAGCTACTCGTCACCTTGAAAAAGGTCGTGTTGTGATTTTTGCAGCAGGAACTGGTAATCCATTTTTTACGACAGATACAGCAGCTACTCTTAGAGCAGTTGAAATCGGTGCAGAAGTAATCATAAAAGCTACAAAAGTAGATGGTGTTTACGATAAAGACCCAGTAAAATATAGTGATGCAGTAAAACTACCTGAACTTACTTATGAGCAGGCATTAACTGACCATATCAAAGTTATGGATGATACATCTATCGCTCTTGCAAAAGATAACAAGCTTCCAATTATCGTATGTGATATGTCTAAAAAAGGTAATATTTTAGACATACTTAACGGTAATATGGCAAACTGTTCGATAGTAAAATAGATAATATATTAAAAGGAATTAACAAATGAGAATTGAAGAATTAACAGCAAAAGTTTTAGAAGATAATCCATCAATGGACCGTTACCAGTTAGCATTAGCAGTTGCAGCAAGATGTGATGAGCTAGAAAATGGTGCAGTAAGTAAGTTAAGTGTAAATACAAGTAGCATTAAAGCAGCTGATTTAGCACTAATGGAAATTGCAGAGGGCCTTATTAAAGTTAAAGGCTTTGAAAAAATAGACGACTAAAAGTAAATACCTTGGGACTGAGTCATGTAGAGATTGAAAAAGTTAAACATATTCATGATGTTGACTCAGCCACAAACTATCTATACTCCCGTATGGATGCAAGTCCTAGCCTTGTAAATGCCCTCTCTTTTTCTATAGACGCTCATAAAACACAGTTTCGTAAAAGTGGAGAGCCTTATATAATCCACCCAATTTTAGTAGCATCTATCGTTGCCTCTATCACTGATGATATCTCTATGGCGATTGCTGCTCTACTGCATGATGTTGTTGAAGATACTGATACAACAATTGTAGAGATTGAAGAGCTGTTTGGAAAAGATGTGGCTCACCTTGTGGGTGGACTTACTAAGATAGATGTGATTCGTGATAGTGAACTTGTACCATCAAACTCAAATGAGAGACTTGTTGTGTCAGCGCTCTCTTTTAGAAAGATGCTTTTAGCAAGTATTGAAGATGTACGGGTTTTAGTTATAAAGCTCTGTGATAGACTTCACAATATGCTTACACTAGATGCGCTAGCCTCACATAAACAGATAAGAATTGCAGAAGAAACACTTGTAGTTTATGCTCCAATCGCCCATCGTTTAGGTATCTCTTTTTTAAAAAATATATTAGAAGATTTAAGCTTTTCATATCTTTTCAAAGAAGAAAAACACCATATCGACAACTATCTTGACACTAACTACCATGCTATAGAGATGAAACTAAATGAGTTCAAGGAGTCTATTAGTAGACTCTTAGTTCAAAATGGTTTTTGTGAAGATGATTTTGAAGTTCTTTCTCGTGTTAAACACCGTTACTCCATTTACTTAAAGATGCAACGAAAGGGTGTGAGTATAGATGAAGTCCTTGACCTTTTAGCCGTAAGAGTAATAGTCAAAGATACTCTTAAATGTTATACAATTTTAGGCTTAGTACATATGCACTTCCGTCCTTTAGCATCGCGTTTTAAAGACTACATAGCTATCGCAAAAGATAATGGTTATCAGACTATACATACAAGTGTTTTTTACAATACTGCAATATTTGAAGTTCAAATACGAACCTTAGAGATGCACAAAACAGCAGAACTTGGTGTTGCAGCACATTGGAAATATAAAAGTGGTGGAAATAACATTAAGCTTGACTGGCTAGATAATCTACAGTATCAAAACGAATCAGTGGAAGATTTTTATGAGCTAATCAAAAATGATCTTTATTCTGAAGATATAAGTGTGTTTTCACCATCTGGAGATGCTTTTACTCTTCCTCGTGGAGCTGTAGTTTTGGACTTTGCTTATCTACTTCATACAGAAGTTGGAAACAAGGCTATCTCATCTCTAGTCAACAAAACAAAGTCATCACTCCTAACAGAGTTAAACAATGGTGACATAGTTAAAATAGTTACTGGTGATGATTTTATGACTAGGTGTTCTTGGATTGATGCAGTTAAGACAAGTAAGGCACAAACAAACATAAAGCTCAACTGTAATGCAAGAGTAAGAGAGATTAATACAAAGTCGGCGATTAGTATAGTCTCAACTGCAATGAGACTCAACAACTCACGTATAGAAGAGTGGTTTGAGGGTAATAAGTGTGACTCTATAGCAAGTATTCCTTGTGATGTTGAGCATTTTAAAAATGTTATCCATAAGTATGTCTCAGAGATTTCTAAGAACAATCGCTTTGCAGGTTTTGTTTCTCGTCATAGATTTAAACTTCGTAATACTGAGATTTCTGGTGTTGAGATATACTCTGCAACTTATGTAAATGATGTGGTTTTTGACTACTGTTGTCATCCAAAATCAGGTGATGAGATAATGGCATTTATAGATAGGTCTAAGGTTCATGTGCATCATAAAATGTGTAAAAACGCAGCTGCAAAACTGGCAAATGGAGATCCAATGGTCTTTGTTAAGTGGGAACAGAAGAGACTTTATAAGTATCAACTCATTGCATCACTACACAATGAAAAAGGTGCTTTGGCTACATTCCTTGCTTTTCTAGTAAAACTAAATATCGACCTACACTCTATAGAACTAGGGAAAAATAGTGGAGATTATACCAAGTATTGTGAACTCGGTTTTGAAGCAAAAGAAGCAGATATTAACTCACTACGTGTTAAAATAGAGTCAAAAATAAAAGTAATTCATCTTGTTCGTACAGATGATGCTTACAAAAATTAGAACTACTGGAGAAAGAGAGATATGATAGAAGAAGCTTTACGTGAAATACAGAGAGGTTGTGCAGAAATAATTGACAACGAAAGAGTAGAAAAACTACTCAAAGCTTACTTTGATGAGGGCAAAACATATACAGTTAAAGCTGGTTTTGACCCTACTGCACCTGATTTACACTTAGGTCATACAGTTCTTTTACAAAAGTTAGCAACATTTCAAAAGTATGGTGGTCGTGTACAGTTTCTAATAGGTAACTTTACTGCTGCTATCGGTGATCCAACAGGCAAAAGTGCTACTCGTAAAGTACTTACTCAAGAAGATATTGAAAAAAATATCGCTTCATATACAAGTCAGGCTTTTAAAATCCTAGATGAGAGTAAGACTGATATAGTCTATAACAAAGAGTGGCTTGATGCCCTTGGTTCTGTTGGTATGCTACAGCTTGCATCTAACCTAACGGTAGCTCGTATGCTAGAACGTGATGACTTTTCAAAGCGTTATGCTTCTCAAACTCCTATCGCTGTAAGTGAGTTTATGTATCCACTTCTTCAAGGTTACGATAGTGTTTACCTTAAGTCAGACATCGAAATAGGGGGAACTGACCAGAAGTTTAACCTACTTATGGGACGTCAGCTTCAAAAAGCCTATGAGATTAAAAAGCAACAAGCAGTTTTAATGATGCCTATTTTAGAAGGTCTTGATGGTGTTGCTAAGATGAGTAAATCACTTGGAAACTACATCGGCGTTACTGATGAGCCAAATGATATGTTTGGAAAGATTTTAAGTATCAGCGACACACTTATGTGGAGATACTTTGAACTTTTAAGTACAAAAACTTTAGAAGAGATAGCGAGGATAAAAACATCTGTTGAAGATGGTTCAGCTCATCCTAAAAAGATTAAAGAAGAGCTTGCACTAGAGATAACTGCTCGTTTTCACTCGTCTGTGTTAGCAAACGCAGCGAAAGAAGAGTTTGATAAGGTACACGCAAAAAGTCAAATACCAACAGATATTCCCGAGTTTTCTTGTGATGGAGAAGTTTGGATAGCAAAAGCACTGGTAGATTGTAACATTGAGCCCTCAACTTCGCAAGCTAGAAGAGATATTAAGCAAGGTGGCGTTAAAATAAACCAAGAAAAAGTATCAGATATGAATTTACAACTTCAGAGTGGAGAGTACCTACTTCAAGTTGGAAAAAGAAAATTTGCAAAACTAAAGGTCAACTAATGAGTTTCAAGTCTTTAAAAATCGGAAAATATGAGATACCAAAACCTATCGTTCAAGGTGGAATGGGTGTTGGAATTAGTTGGGATCAACTAGCTGGTAATGTTTCACTAAATGGTGGACTAGGTGTTATTTCATCAGTTGGAACAGGCTACTACAAAAACAAAGAGTATGCAAAAAAACTAGTATCAGACAGACCTCTGAGCGAATCAAACTTCTACTCTAAAGAGGGTTTCAACGCTATTATTGAGAGTGCAAGAGGTATCTGTGGAGATAGACCACTAGCAGCGAACATCTTATATGCTATCAACGATTATGGTCGTGTTGTTACTGATGCTTGTGAGGCTGGTATAGATATCATCATCACTGGTGCGGGACTTCCGACAAATATGCCAGAGTTTACTGAGGGTTACCCAGATGTTGCTCTTGTGCCTATCGTTTCATCTCCTAAAGCACTCAAGATTATCTGTAAGCGTTGGCAAAAACGTTACGACCGTCTTCCTGATGCTGTTATAGTTGAGGGTCCAAAGTCTGGTGGTCATCAAGGTTTCACTTACGATCAGTGTAAGCTAGAAGAAAATCAACTTGAAAACATCGTAGCTCCTGTAGTTGAAGAAGCTGCAAAATGGGGAGACATTCCAGTTATCGCAGCTGGTGGTGTTTGGGATAAGAACGACATTGAAGAGATGTTAGGACTTGGTGCTCGTGGTGTTCAGATGGGTACTCGTTTTATCGGTACTTATGAGTGCGATGCACATGCTAACCTCAAAAAAGTTCTTCTTGAAGCGAAAAAAGAAGATATTCAACTTATGTCATCTCCTGTTGGTTACCCAGCACAAGGTGTCGTGACAAACCTTACTCACATGGTAGCTAAACGTGAAGGTCCTGCTATTAAGTGTATCTCTAACTGTGTTGCTCCTTGTAACCGTGGAGAAGAAGCTAAGGTAGTTGGTTTTTGTATCGCAGATAGACTTTCAGATGCTTATGAGGGTAACCTAGAAACAGGACTCTTCTTCTCTGGAACAAATGGATATAAACTCAATGAGATTATCTCAGTAGAAGAACTTCTTACTAAATTAACACAAGGCGAATAATAGCCTTATGTTGCGTTTTCTAGCACTTTTTTTAATTTTTGCAATCTCTTTGAGTGCCCTGAGTAATAGTAAGATTTTAGCTCGTGCAGATGGCTTTATGAAGTCAAACAACAAAAGCAATCAATTTCGTGCTTACAATGACTACAAAAACCTCTATCTAAAAGCTCTTATGAGTGAAGATAAGAGGCTGCGTTTAAGTGCTCTTAAGGGTATTGTAAAGAGTGGAAGAGTGCTTCATATCGATGTATCTCAATACAAAGATGAACTTCTCTCTTCAACTCCAAAAACTTCATACAAAGCTCCAAAACAACCAAAAATCAAAAAGAAAAAAAGTTCAAAGCTTAAGATAAAATCTTCTCATAAACTCAAATCAATTCGTTGGAAAAACGATAGACTTGTTATGACATTTGATACAAAGCTGCGTACAAATCAGATAAACTACTTCACACTTTATGATGCAAAAACAAAAAAATATAGATATGTTTTTGATGTACATGCCTCTATGTTAACTCGTTCTCAGAACCTAAGAAAAGATGGTATCCAAAAAATCCGTTTAGCTCAGTACAACTCAAATACTCTGCGTTTAGTCATAGAAAACAACTCAAAAGTAAAAATAAATTTTAAAAAGAGTACAAAAGAGTTAAGTATATTTATGTCTGTAAAAAAGGGCTATAGTGCTCCTTCAAAAGTTGTGGCTAAAACACCACAAAGACTAGATAGAAACAAGGTTATCGTGATCGATGCAGGACATGGTGGAAAAGACCCTGGTGCAGTTGGATATAAAAGATATAGAGAAAAAGTAGTTGTTCTTCAAATCGCACTTGAGCTAAGAAAGATTTTAAAGTCTCGTGGTTATAAGGTGCATATGACAAGAGATAGAGACAAGTTTGTAAAGCTGAGTAATAGAACAAAGTATGCTAACAGAAAAAAAGCAGATATCTTTATCAGTATTCACGCAAACGCAGTCCCAAAAAAGAGTGCTAAACGAGTTCATGGAATAGAGGTTTACTTTTTGGCTAAGTCTCGTTCATCAAGAGCAAAAAAAGTTGCAGCAAAAGAGAACTCTGCCGACCTAAGCGATATGGACTTTTACGGTAAAGAGAGTCTCTTAAATACTCTAAACTCACACAATATAGTTGCGGCAAACAAACTAGCTATTGATTTACAAAGAGCAACTCTAGGTTCACTTAGAAAGCATTATCAAGATGTAAAAGGTTTGGGTGTTAGAGAGGGACCATTTTGGGTTTTAGTTGGGGCACAAATGCCTGCTGTCTTAGTAGAAGTTGGTTTTATAACTAATCCTACTGAGGCAAAAAGACTTGTTAATAGACACTACCAAAAGAAAATGGCTCTTGGTCTTGCTAATGGAGTTGAACGTTACTTTTTAAATAACTAAACAGAGAGGTTTTTAAACCTCTTCTTCTTTTTTCCACTCTAACTTACCAGCAACACTCTCTTTATCACCTATAAGTTCTTCTACCTGTGCTTTTACTTTAGCATATACATACTGCTCTTTAAAGTACGGGATTCTTCCACCGGCTGCGTTTGGATGTCCACCACCACCTGCCCACTCTTTAGCAATTTGAGAAACACTCACTTTATAGTCAGCTCTAAGGCTCATAGCTCCTCTGTAACTGATGTCTACGATAAAGTCATACTCAGGGAAGGCTACTAAAAAACCGTTCCCTACTATAGATGTATTACCCACACCGTATGATAAGAAGCCTTTATAGCCTTTATAGTAAATAGTGTTAGTTGGACGAATCTTACCTAGTAAATCTACTACATATGCAGTTGCAAGGTTATCGAGTGTGTCATTTTTCTCATTTTTGAAAAACTCTTTTTTTATCTTGTGAATACTCTCGTCTAAAACAATAGGTGCATCTTCAAGATGAATATACTTCACTGCGTTTTCAAGAAGAGTAAGTTTGTAGTGACTGTCTTGTGTTGCAAACATAACACGGTTTAGCTCTCTAGTCTCAGTAACTAAACGCATACATACTTTTCCTAACTCAAAGTTGTCATGTTCCTCTTTTTTCCATAAATCAACTGCGTTTACGATGTCTACATACTTGCTCATCCACTCAGGCTCATTAAGGTTATAGTGCTCTTTTGCATAATCATAAGTGATTTTTGTAGCACATCTCTCAACATCAAGGTAGTACCAATCATGCTTCTTAGCAGACTCTTCTCCACTTCCATGGTGGTCAAGTAGTGTGAGTGTGATGTCTAATTTGTTCTCATTGAGTTTTCTTACTTCATGAGAGAGCCATCGTGACTCATCAGCAGTAAGGTTTAGGTCAGTTATAAGAATAAGCGCAGGCTTTTTGTCTTTTTTGATGTTTGAAAGCATAAGGTCTAGTTTTGCTCTTACTTCTGGTCCGTAGTTAGCATTGTAATTATGTATTTCATAATCTGTGTACTTCATAACGAGTTGACAACTGTAGCCATCAAGATCGATGTGAGAGAGGTGGTGGAGAATTTTATTGTTCATATTTTAGAGTTCCTTGGTTAAATTTATTTTGTATCTATAGTTATAGAGCCGAGTACTTCAAAGGTAGCTGATGAGTCTATCTCTGCGTGTGAAAGAGTGACTACATCTAAAGAAAAGCGCTCAAATATCTCAGCAACTCCACGGCGAAGTTGAGGGTCAACGATAATGACAACAGGGGAGATACCTTTTTGAAGTAGTTCTGCTGCCTTTGTACTTGTCGCTTGAATAAGTGCATTTATCTCTCCAACATTGAGGAGAAGTGTTCTAGTTCCATCTTGGTCTTGTGACTTTTGAAGAAGTAACTGTTCTGTACCTGTGTCAAAGGTAAGAAGTCTGATAACACCATCCTCTCCTGCATACATCTGAGTGATTATGCGAGAGAGTTTTGCACGAACCTGTTCTGTAATAAGGTCTACATTTTTTGTATACTCAGCTATGTCGGCGATAGTCTCTAAGATACTAAGCATATCTTTAAGAGGTATTTTCTCATGCAGAAGTGCTTTGAGGACTCTTTGTATCAGTCCAATGTTGGCGACTTTAAGAACATCATCTACTATAACTGGAAAAGAGTCTTTAATCTTGTCCATAAGAGTCTGTACTTCTTGACGAGTTAGGAGGTCTTCAGCATTGCGTTTTATAAGCTCACTCATATGTGTTGAGATTACAGTTGCAGGGTCAACAACAGTATAACCGTTGATGATTGCATCCTCTTTCTCATCTGCGTTTATCCAGACTGCATCGAGTCCAAACGCAGGCTCTTTTGTAACATCACCTTTAATATCGCCTGTCGCCATTCCACTGTCCATAGCAAGAAACTTATCAGGCATAATCTCTCCCTCTCCCATACTGATACCTTTGAGAAGGATTTGATACTGTTGGGGTTGGAGGTGCAAGTTATCTCGTATACGAACCTGAGGCATTAAAAAACCATAATCACTAGCAATTTTACGTCGCATTGAACGAATACGTTCAAGCAGGTCTCCACCTTGAGAGTTATCGGCGAGTTTTATTAGTTGGTAGCCAAGAGTAAGCTCAAGCATCTCAACCTTTAAGATGTCTTCAAGAGCACTCTCTTCTTCTTTAGCTATCTCTTCGTTACTCTTTTTAGGTTTGATTTTGTCATTTTCAGCATCTATGAGCTGTTGCGATTTATTGTTAAGAATAGCATCTACATCCATAATGCTTAGCTCTCCTTTGTCATACTTATAAATAGCCCAACCAAGACTGGCAAACAAGATACCAACAAAACCCATAGAGGCTGTAGGAAGTCCAGGAACAAGAGCAAACAAAATCATGATAAAACCAACTATCATCATAACCTTAGCATTTCCAACCATCTGGTTAAGTGTACCCTCTGCAAAGTTTTCGCCATCACTCGAACTACGAGTAATCATAATACCTGTTGCCGTCGAGATAATAAGTGCTGGAATCTGACCTACTAAACCATCACCAATAGTTAAAAGTGTGAAAGTAGAAGCAGAGTCACCCACACTCATGTCGTGCTGAAAAACACCAATAAGAAATCCACCGATGATGTTGATAAGAGTAATGATAATACCCGCAACTGCATCACCTTTTACAAACTTAGAAGAACCATCCATAGCTCCATAAAAGTTTGCATCTTGTAGGATCTCTTGTCTGCGTTTTTTTGCTTCTGCATCGTCTATAAGACCTGCGTTTAAGTCGGCATCAACAGCCATCTGTTTACCTGGCATAGAGTCAAGCGTAAAACGTGCTGCAACCTCTGCAACTCTTGTAGAACCTTTTGTAATAACCATAAAGTTAATAAGCACAAGGATAGCGAAGACGATGATACCGATGACATAGTTTCCACCAACAACAAAGTCTCCAAAACTTGTAATGATATCACTCATGTTTTCAGTTCCGTTGTGACCTTCGCTTAAAATCATTCTCGTTGTAGCGATGTTAAGTGAGAGCCGAAATAGGGTTAAAATAAGTATGAGAGTAGGGAAGGTTGTTAAGTCAGTAGGCTTAGGAACATAGAGTGAAATAAGTAAAATCAAAACAGCAAATGCCATAGAAATAGTAAGTAGTACATCGAGCATAGCAGAGGGTAAGGGTACTATGATAATAGCTAAAATAGCCATTACAAAGAGTACAACACTTAGATCCCGTTGTCCGAGTAAAAAGTTTAGAGAGATTCCAACTTGTTGTTTAAAAGTGTATTTTTTAGCCAAGGGTGATTAGTCTTCTATGATGTCTGCAAGTGTAAGTTCGGAGAGAAAAGAGTCTATTTTCCCTTGGAGCTTATTTAAAAATGGCCAGATATTGCAAGTGCTTGCCTTGTCACTTGGACAATCTTCTTGAGAGGGAGAACACTCAAATACAGCAGGTGCTTTACCCTCAACACTTGACATGACTTTGAGCATACTTATCTCACTAGGTGCTGCGTTTAGAGCAAATCCACCCTTAACACCCTTAAAGGACTTTAGTATTTCGGCCTTTGCAAGAGCTTGGAGTATCTTGGCTAAAAAACTCTTAGAGATTGTGAGCTCACGAGAGAGAGTTTCACTATCCATAGGTACTGAAGATTTTGACAATACTATAAGAGAGAGTATCGCATACTCACTTGCTCGTGTAATTAACATAGTTTTTACTTTTTTATAATTTTTAGAAGTTCTATTATAGCCAAAAAAGATTTTTTCTGCTATAATCCCGGTTCAACTTCATCTGCATCTGCATTTAAGTTAGATTATTATACCCATCAGGAGGCTATTATGGCTTTAGATTCGGCTAAAATACAAGAAATTGTTACAAAATACGGACGCAACGAAACTGACACTGGTTCAAGTGAAGTTCAAATTGCATTATTAACTACAAGAATTGCAGAGTTAACTGAGCACTTAAAAGTGTTCAAAAAAGATCATGCATCACGTTTAGGACTACTTAAGCTAGTTGGACAACGTCGTCGTTTAATGAAGTATTTCAAACGTACTAACAAAGAAGCATATCTTAACCTTGTAGAAGCTTTAGATATCCGTGATAACATCTAGTTTCACATCTTCTTAAATCATAAAGTTCTCAATTATGAGAGCTTTATTCTTCCCTCCCACTTTAAACATTAACACTTAATAAATAACCAAATGAGAGACTTTAATCCCTCAAATGTCTCCGTAAAATTACCTTAGCAAGAGTATTCTAAATCTTACATCTAAATTCTACATATTTTAATTTACTTTTAGTTTTTAAATTGTAAGCTATAGAAAAATTAATTTAAATTAAATTCTATTGGAGGTTTAGTGTGTCAAAAAATAATAATGATATCAGTACCGAAGGTCTCACATTCTTAGAAGATGGGGAAGTCTTATATAGTGACTTGTATCTTTTGTCTGAAACAGATGAAAAAGGTATAGTTCAGTATGCAAGTGACTCATTTTTAAAAATAGCAAATATGACAACAGATGACATTGTTGGACAGCCTCACAACATAGTTAGACATTCAGATATGCCTCGGGCTGCGTTTAAGTCACTTTGGGATGATGTACAGAGTAAAGGTTTTTGGACTGGTTATGTAAAGAACCAACGTAAAGGCGGAGGTTTTTACTGGGTTTATGCAACTGTACTGCGTTCTGTAGATAGAAATGGAAATACTAAGTATGTTTCTATCAGAGTTAAACCATCACGCGAAGATATTCAAAAAGCTCAAGAGCTTTACGCAACACTAGATTAAGATAAAAGGATTTTATAATGGCATTAATGAAAAAAGGAAGCTCAGCATCAGCATCAGCTGTTGTCTCTTCTGGCAATGACAAACGTAAACAGAGAACATTGGCAAAACAGCAACAAATAAGTGAAAGTATAGCCGGTGTTTCTATGACTATCTTAGAAAATGCACAAGAGAGTGTAAGTGCGATTGAAGAGTTGAAATCTTCAATGGAACAGATAGCGACTGCTGCGGAAGAAAATAGTGGTGCAAGTGAGCAAGCTTTATCAAATGTAAAAAATATCAATAAAAATATTGGAAAGATGAATATCACTATCGATAGTGTTATCGCTTCTACATTAGCAACTGGTGATAACATTACATCTTCTGTAAACAAGATTAGTGATTCTGTAAAAAGAATGTCAAAGGCAGTTATTGTTGCTGAAGAGTCATCTACTAAGAGTGAAGAGCTAAAAGAGTCATCTCAAAGTATTGGAAACGCAGTTGGCTTTATCGCAAAAATTGCAGACCAAACAAATCTTCTTGCATTAAACGCAGCCATAGAAGCAAGTCGTGCAAAAGAGCATGGAAAAGGTTTCGCAGTTGTTGCTGATGAAACACGTTCTTTAGCAGGAGAGAGTGAGAAAAACGCAGAGTTTATTTCTGAGCTTGTAAATAAGATTCAGGGAAGTATTGATAGCATCATCAAAAGTATCGGTTCAACTACTGGCATCATCGCTAAAAATGGAAGCACGGGTAATGAGCTTAGCCTCAAAATGGAAGAGCTTACAAAGATAGCTGTTTACTCTGTTGAAGCGGCGAGAAGTGTTGGTTCATATACGAATAGACTTGGAGATTTTATCACTAAGATAAATGATGGTTCTCAAACTATTGCAAATGCTTCAAGTGAGATTGCACTTTCAGTTGAAAAAACTTTAAATAGTATCGAAATTCAATCTGATGCACTTGCTCAAACAGAAGATGACATCAAAGAGCTTTCAAGCCTTGCTGATGAGCTAAAGTACTCAACTGACACTATGAAGTCAGCAGAAGATATCGCTATGAGTGCAGATACAATTAGTGCTTCTATGGATGAGATACAAAACTCACTTGAAGATGTGACAATCTCACTTAACGAGATGGAAGAAGCATCTCAAAACACAAATCAAAGTGCTTTAAATAACAAAGAACTTATTGAAGCTGGAATGGCTGCTGCAAAAGATATAGATAAGCTTATAGAAATAGCAAGACGAAACTTTGACCTACTAAAAGTCTCATTTAATGAAGTAAGAGGTGTTGTAGTTGGTATTAAGTCTGGTTTTTCTGACTCTATAGAAGAGGGAAACAGTGCTGCATCTGAACTTAATGTAATCGTTAAAGAGACAAAAAGTGTTGATAAAACAGTTGGAAATATCTCAAACTCTATTGTTCAGTTAAATATGCTTGCAATTAGTGGTTCTATAGAAGCTGCTCGTGCTGGCGACTTTGGTAAAGGTTTCGCTGTTGTTAGTTCAGATATTAGAAACTTAGCAAAAGACTCAGAAGCTAATACTGAAAAGATTAACGATATTGTAGAGTCTATGAACTCTGAGATTGATGTAGTAAAAACTGATTGGAATAACCTACTAAGCGCACAGAGTCAAGAAGAGTTAAGTATTGATGTCCTAATTGATGATATTGTTGGGATTACTGATATGCTTGTCGACTTACTTGATAAATATACAGGTCTTAAATCTTCAAATGATCAAAACCTTGAGGGTATGAATCAGGTTATGATAGGTATTAGTGAGATTCAAAAAGCAGTAGAGCTTAGTGCTAGAAATGCTATGGAATCACGTAAGGCAAGTGAGTTGATTATTGATACAGTTACTCATATTGGCGAGGGTGTAGAAGAGTTGGCTGTTATGGCAGACGAGCTTCAACAAGGTTAATAAGTAGGTGCAAAGTATGCAAAGTCAGCAAATTGAAGAAATTTTAATTGTTAAAAATGCTCATGAAAACTATGGAATATCTACTGAAGATATAAACCAGATTGCAAGAGTACCAGCATTAATGCCTCTTCCTCTTCGTCCAGCAGGGGTGCGTGGATTGTGCTCTGTTAGTGGAGGTGTAGTCTCTCTAGTAGATATGAATCTTCTTTTAGATATGCCAGAAGTAGATATAAAAGCTGATGCAAGTAGGCTACTGAGCCTAAACGCAGAGTATGCAACAAATGCACTTTTAGTAAGTGCTGTTTATAATACAGTCGTGATAAAACAAAAAGATATAGAATATATAGATAGAAAAAACGACCCAGTTGTTGCGATATATAAATATGAAGATCTTTTAGTACAGATAGTATCTTTAGAAGAGTTGTTTAACATAATAAATAGAGTAGAGATTGAGCCAAGAGAGATAAAAAATGGAACAGTCAAGTATGAGGTTGAAAAAGAAGAAAATAGTAGTAGATTTTTAGTCTTCTCAATGTCATCTGAAAAATATGCTCTTGAAATCGACTATCTTCAAGAGATTATCTTACCTGAGTGTGAGTTTACAAATATAGTTGGAACCTCCAAAGAAGTTTTGGGTCTTATCACTTTAAGAGAAGAGCTGTTACTTGTCATCGACCTGAGAATCTATTATGGTTTTGAGGCAAAGAAAACTGATGACAATAGAATTTTAATTGTCTCTTTTAATGGAAAGAAAGTCGGTCTATATATTGACTCAATTATTGACATTAAAAATGTATTGCTTAAAGATATTGAGAGAATGAGTGATAACTTCGAGTCAACTAAAATCGCAGGTGTTATTCATGATGAAAAGTCTCTTATCTCCTTTTTTGATGAAGATCTTTTAAATGTTATCTTCAAAGAAAATGAAACATATATAGACTCAAGTAATGAAACTGCTGAAATTTTAACAGATAATGAATCCGTTATGGAAGTTATAGTTTTTAAATTGTCTTCAAAAGAGTATGCCTTTGAAGTCGACAATGTGGACGAGATTATTGATATGGTTGATTCAACTGCACTCGCTTTTACTGAAGATAGTGTAGATGGAATTATTAACATTCGTGGTCAGGTTGTGACTATTGTTTCTCTATTTGAAAAGTTAAATATTCAACGTGTAGTGAACGAAGACTCAAAAATCATCATTTGTAATATAAATGAGATTCGTCTTGGCTTTATAGTTGATAGTGTTAGCGATATACTAGAAATCAAAGAAGAAGAGATTAGAGAAAACAGTGACGAGCTTTTTGATAGTGTCTTACATCTTGATAATGGAAAAAGATTGGTACTTACTATGGATGTAGATAAACTAATAAAGCATGGAGAATAAAATGGCAAAAAAAGTTTTAATTGTTGATGACTCAGCCTTAGTAAGAAAACAACTAAGCGAAATAATTGCTAGTCTTGATTTTGATATAGAATTTGCAAAAAATGGACAAGAAGCAGTAGACAAGGCAACTTCATTCCAATATGATGTAATCACTATGGATATAAATATGCCAGTGATGGACGGTATAGAAGCTGTTCGTCAAATTATGCAAAAACAACCAACAGCTATTTTAATGGTAAGTTCTCTTACGACTGAGGATGCAACTATTACTATGGACGCACTTGACCTTGGTGCTGTTGATTATATCTCTAAGCCGGGAACTATGAATGTTGGTAGAAGAGAAAACTATGATGAGATTATAGAAAAAGTTAAGATGCTTAGTACTATCTCTCCACGAAGATTAAAAAGAAAGATGGCTAGACCAGTTACTAGAGAGAGAAGAAGAGCTAGTTCTCCGACTAAAAGTGCAGCTACAGCTAATGCGTTAACATCTAAGGATATACAAAAAGTTGTTCTTATCGGCTCATCTACAGGTGGTCCAGGTCTTATAGAACAGATTTGTGCAGCACTTCCTGCAACATTTAAACATCCTGTCTGTATTGTTCAGCATATGCCAGAACAGTTTACAAAAGCTTTTGCAGAGCGTCTTAATCGTGCTAGTGTTCTTCCTGTTCATGAGAGTACACAAAATATGGAACTTCTTCCCGGAAATATATATGTGGCTCGTGGGGGTGTTCATCTAAACTTTACCAAAAAAGTATCTGGAAAAATCGTTATTCGTGAAGATAAAGAGAAAGGGAAAAACTTTTTTCAACCAAGTGTAAATGATATGATGAAAAGTGCCTTAGATGTATTTGGTGGTTCAAACTTAGTTGGAGTAATCTTGACTGGGATTGGTGATGATGGTGCAGATGCAATGGTAAATATGAAAGCTGATGGTGCATATACACTAGGTGAAAGTGAAGAGAGTGCTACAGTCTATGGTATGCCTAAAGAAGCCTATGACAGAGGCGGAGTAATGGAACAGTTAGATTTTCAAGGCATATTGAAAAAAATAGCGACTCTAAGATAAAGGAGGTATATGAATGGCATTGATTAAAAAACATATTGAACAAGATGTTGAAGAGTTACCAAGTTTTTCAAACCTTGAAGAAGCAATAGAGTATTTTTTAAGTACAGATGATGAAGCTCTTCGTGACTATACTGTCGAGGAGATTATAAAGTTTCACTCTGGAGCTGAGTACTTGGTATCATATATTCATGATGAAAATCCTTCTAAAGGGATATCAACTAAAATAGCTTCAGTTATATCTTCTATGGAGTCAGATGAAGCACCTATAGAAAAAATTATGGACTTGTTAAAACTTAACAATGCTTATATTAGAAACCTTGGAATCTCAATGTTAAGAGATTTTGGAGATTCTATTAAGTACTATATTGTGAAGTTTTTAATCGGTGATGATAGAGATTTAAGAATCTTTGCTATCAATGTTCTAGGGGATGTTAGTTTTGCTGAATCTCGTGATATGCTAGTCGAACTTTTAGAAACAGAAGAGGACATAAATGTAGCCATGACAGCAGTTGATTATATGGGTGAGATAGGTGAAGAAGAAGATATACCACTTCTTGAATCACTTAAAGAGCGCTTCGCTGGAGACTTTTACGCTGAGTTTGCAGTTGATGGTGCAATAAAAATGATTAAGTAATGGCTTACCTTTTATCTAAAGATAATTTTACTAAAATAGGTGAATTTATCTATCGTAAGAGCGGAATTTATCTTGAAGACTCAAAGCACTACGATAAGCTTGCGAAGTATATAGACAAGCGCTCTAAAGAGCTTGAAGTTGATAACTTTAGAAAGTACTTCTTTAAGCTGCGTTTTGATGATAAAGAGGGACTTGAGTTTCAAGAATTGATGAATGCAATTACTGTAAATGAGACTTACTTTTTTAGAGAAAAAGATCAATTTGAGGTTTTAGTTAACTCTATTCTCCCAGAACTGCATGCAAAAATGCCGGCTGGGAAACCACTAAGAATCTTATCTTCTCCTTGTTCTACAGGGGAAGAGCCTTACTCTATGATACTTCATATCGTAGAAGAGGGTGTAGTTGTAGAAGAGAGAGATATAGAAGTTGTTGGAATCGATATAGACTCGACTGTTATACAAAAAGCAAAGGCTGCTAAGTACAGTGATCGTGCGATTCATGCTATACCAAAACCAATACTTAATAAGTGGTTTAATAAGAAGGCACTAGGGTATGAGCTTGGTGAGGACCTTCACGGTACAGTGGATTTTCAAGTAGCAAATATCTTTGATAAAACGCAGATGCGTAAACTTGGTAAGTTCGATGTAATTTTTTCTAGAAATATGCTTATCTACTTTGATGATGCATCAAGAAAAGAGGTCGCGATGACTTTTTACGATATGTTAAACCCCGGTGGTTATGTTCTACTCGGACATGCTGAATATATGAGTCGAATCGTTTCGGTATTTAATGCCAAAAAAATTGATAACACTTTGATATACCAAAAATAAAATTTAAATAAATAGAAGGAAAATAATATGCCATTAGTAATATTTGTAGATGATAGTGAGACAGCTTTAGCGTCAACGAGAATGGTTACAAACTCAATGCCAATAGAAGTAAAACAGTACACAGAAGCACAGGTTGCTTTAGCGGAGATAGAGGCAGGAATGGTTCCTGATTTAATAATTACAGATTTAAATATGCCTATAATGAATGGTTTTGAGTTTTTAAAAGGCCTACGCGGAGTTCCTGCAACAAAGAGAACACCAACACTTATGCTTACTACAGAGACAAAACCTGAGTTAAAACAACAGGGTAAAGCCCTTGGACTTACAGGGTGGATAGTAAAACCATTTAATCCAGCACAGCTTAAACAAGCTATTACTAGAGTGCTGCGTTTACCAGCTTAGGGTTGAATGATGTTAATGCTTAAGTCGGTTGATGAACTCCTTCTTCATATAAAAGAGGTACAATTGGATGTGATAGAACTTTCAACTGAATCTCTCTTAAAGATGAGTAGTTACATAGAAAAAAACTCTCTTGAAATTGATGAAGATATCTCAACAGCTCTTCAGTATCAAGATATTATCACTCAGCAGTTAAACGCAACTATAGAAGCTATAGCAAGTATGCAGAACTCTATAGAGAGATTTTCTCATGCATATGAGAGTGATGAGAACCTAGCTACAGAGAGTATGCTTAAGCTACAAGAGAAGTTAAGCATAACACTCAAAGATGCGAAAGATAAAAAGAGTCGATTTGCAGGCAAGCATGCTGCCCAACACGCAGATGATGAGATAGAATTTTTTTAGGAGAATATGATGGCAACAGTAATGGTCGTAGATGATTCAAAGACAGTAAGAAACTACCACGGTGCAATTTTAAAATCAATGGGACTAGAAATAGTTGAAGCTGAAAATGGAATGGAAGCACTAGAAAAAAGTTTAGGTGCAGAGATAGACTTATATTTAGTGGATGTTAATATGCCCATTATGGATGGATATTCTTTTATAAAAGATTTAAGAAAACAAGAAAAGAACAAGACCGTGCCTGTGATTATGGTTACAACACAAGCCAAAGAAGAAGATAAAATAAATGCTTATGAAGTAGGTGCTAATCTTTTTGAAACAAAGCCTATAAAACCTGACCAACTTCAGGCATATATAGATATTTTAGTACAGAGCTAAGGGAGATACCATGGATCAATTATTAGAACAGTTTTTAAGTGAAGCGAGAGAAAATCTAGCATTCATTGACCAAAACATTGGTGAAATTGGTGGAGATGATCCAGAGTTACTAAACTCTGTATTTCGTGCTGCACATACACTTAAAGGTGGAAGTGGGATAGTTGGTTTTGAGTCTGTAAAAGACATAACACACCACGCAGAAGACCTTCTTGATATGCTTAGAGCAGGGAAGATAGAGTTTGCTGATAGTATGATTGAAGTACTTTATGATGCGTTTGATGAGGTTGTTAACCTTGTTGAAGCTGCTGAAGAGAGTGGTGAAATTGTCGTTGCAGATGAAGAGATAGTTGCCAAAATAGTTGCTGATTTAAGTGCACAGATGGGTAAAGAAGTTGAGGGTGAAGTTAGTTGGACTCTACCATATATGACAGTTGGTGACATAGCATCTGTAATCAATAAACCTATGAATACACTCCGTGATGAGAACTCTTTTAAAATCGCTTTTAAAAACGCAGAGATAGATGAAGAGTTTTGTAACTCAGCAAATCTTTATGCTGTTACTTTTGATGTTGATGACTCTTGTATGGTATATGGAAATGATCCTATTTATACACTTAGTCTTTTAGGCGATAAGGTAAAAGGTGTTTACTCATGTATTAGTGATGAGAATGCGAAGAGTATTTTAAGTGGAACAGAAGATGAAGAGGGACTCCTTCTAAAGTCTTTAATCATTGCATTTATCTATGCAACTTATGAAGAGATAGAGGACTCTCTATTTAACTTTATAGATGAGTTAGAGTTACTTCCACTTGATGTAGAGACTCTTTTGAGTGTTACAAGTGGAGATGGAAGTCATCAGATTGATTCACTTAAAGAGTTGGCAAGTATTGCCGAAGACTTTGATTTGGCTACTATAAAAGATGAGGTTGTTAGTTCTATGGAGTTGGTTGGAAACGGTACACTTCAACATGCAAAACTACAGAGATTTTTAGATATTGTAGGTTTAATAGATGAAAATGACACTCAAAAATTAAGCACTTTTTTCCAAAATATATATAAAGCAGGAGAAGGTGATACAAACGATACTACTCAAAACGCAGCTCCTGAAGTTGAAGAACCTATAGCTCAAGAGAGAGTTGAAGTATCCCAAGAGATTCTAAGTACTATCAAAAATATTTTTGCACAGCAGTACAAAGCTTGTGATTATGTTGAGAGTGAGGATGATTTAGCACGCATCATAAGTACACTCGATAAAACAAGAAAGTTTGTTGAGTCTATGCCCTCTTTTGATGATATACAAGATGTAAAAAGCTTTTTAGAATCAGAGCTAGGTCTTGAACCAAGAGAAGAAGAAACAGCGCAAACAGTAGAAGCAGTAGCTACTACTCAGCCAGTTGTAGAAGAAGTGAAAACGGAAGTTGTAGTAGAAAAAATAGAAGTAAAAGAAGAGACTCCAGTAGAAGTGATTCCAGTAGAAGTAGTTAAAAAGCAAGAAGTGGTTGTGCCATCAAAGCTTGCAGCTAAAGAGAAAGAAGAAAAACAAAAATCTGTCGTAGGAAAAACGGTCAAAATTGATCAAGAGTCTATAGATAGTCTTATGAATGTTGTTGGTGAACTTCTTGTTGCTAAAAACTCACTCCCTTATCTCGCTGACAATGTAGTTGGAATGAGTCATGAGATGATTAAACGTGAGATTATGGAAAAGTATATTTTTATAAATCGTCTTTCAGAACAACTTCAAGACTTGATTATGGGTATGAGAATGTTACCTATCTCGTATGTGTTTGATAGATATCCAAAGCTTGTTCGTGACATCGCTAAAAAACTTGGTAAAAAAGTGAAACTTGAGATGAGTGGAGGCGATACAAAGCTTGATAAAAACATGATTGAAATGTTAGCTGACCCTATGATTCATATCATGAGAAACTCACTTGACCACGGGATTGAGATGCCAGATGTTCGTGAGCAAAAGGGTAAAAACCCTATTGGTTCCGTTACATTAAAAGCATATGCTCAGTCTGATAGAATTATTATTGAGATTATAGATGATGGTGCTGGAATAAATGTGGAGAGAGTCGCTTCAAAGGTTTTAGAAAAAGGTCTTATGACACCAGAGCAGATCGATGCTTTAAGTGAGAGAGAAATGGCGGAGTTAGTACTACTTCCGGGTCTTTCAACTGCTGAAGTGATTACAGAGTTTAGTGGTCGTGGTGTAGGTATGGATGTTGTGAAAAAATCTATAGAAAATTTTGGTGGTAGCATTGGTATTACAACTAAGGCAAATGAAGGAACTGTAATTACTCTTGCAATTCCTATGTCACTTGCTGTAACATCACTTTTACATATTCAGATGAACAACATTCATTATGGTATTCCTATGGATAGTGTGAGTGAAACAGTGAAGATAGAACGCTCAGAGATAGAGTATCTTCATAATGAACCATTTGTTTATATTAGAGGAGATGTGATTCCTCTTCTTTTCATAAAGTCGATGCTCAATGAAGATGATACTCAAGATGAACCTTTATCTATAGTAGTTCTTAACATCAAAGATAATCTCCTTGCTGTTGTTGTAAATGAGTTCTTAGGACAACTAGATGTTGTGCAAAAACCACTTGTAGGTATCATTGAAGGGCATCCTCTGTTTAGTGGAACAGCTCTTCTTGGAAACGGTCAGATTATAATGGCTATAGACCCTCTTGGGCTTTTGGGAATTTCTCATAAGCTTAAAGAAGAAATACAGATAGCATAAGAGGGTAAGATATGACAGATTTAATAATCTTTAGTGTAGCTGGTAATCGATATGCCCTGAATATAGAAAATATTCAAAGAATTATACAGGCGAGTGAGTTAACAGATATTCCTAACTCTCATGAGTTTATCGACGGTATGATGAGTCATGAAGATAAGGTGATAAAAATCTTAAACTTCCGTAAGCTTATAGGTATTGAAAGCTATAATAGCGAACTGAAAAAACTTTTTTTCAAATTAAAAGGTGCTCATCAAGCATGGATTGATGAGTTGAAAGATTCTGTAAATGATGGAACAACTTTTACAAAAACACTTGATCCTCATAAGTGTGAGCTTGGTATTTGGCTTGATAACTTTAACTCTTATGATGATAGAGTAAGTAGTGTCTTAAAAGATTTAATGCATAATCATAAGCATCTTCATGTATCAGGTGGAGATGTTTTAGCATTGTATAAAAAAGATAAGAAATCTGCACAAAAGATAGTAAATGCAGAAATCAGTGATACCTTTAATCAAACTATGGGGAGTATAGATGTCTTTGTTGAAGAGCTAGATAGAGTTGCTAACTCCTTACAAAAATTTGTTCTTTATGAACAAGGTAATGTTAGTTTTGCAATCAAAGTAGACATTATTGAAGACATAGTACATATAGATGAATCTCAAATTATGAGTAGTGAAGAGCCTCATGATGTAAGTGAGTTTTTGGAGTTAGAGGGTGTCTTAGATTTAGATAGTACTCTAATCAATATTATAAAAAAAGTCAACATACCAAGTTAAGGAGAAGTAAATGCCAATTACATACGAAAAAAATGAAGCAAATTTTACATCTGTTATATATGAAGATGAAGTAGTGAGTTTCCGAGATTTTTTGCAAGAAAAAGCTGGTGAAGAGATCTCTTTGAAGTTTGATGAGTGTGAAGATATTCATCTTGCAATACTCCAACTTATCATGGCTTATAGAAAAAACTATAGCTGTGTGTATGAGTTTGGAAATGAAAAAAAACTGTTTGAGACAGTGCTAAAAGGCTTTGATACTAGTGAAAACCATTGTAATTAGTAACCGTAAAGGTGGTTCTGCAAAGACTACTACTGCGGTAAATATAGCGAGTGGACTAGCAAAACATGGCTCAGTGCTACTCCTTGACTTTGACACACAAGGTCATGCTTCTATCGGTGTAGGATGTGAACCTGATGAAGAACTAGGGATACACTCTATCTTTACAGGTAGTACCTTGAGTGAGACTTTTATTCCTACTGTTCATGAAAACTTGACACTCTCTCCTGCGCTTGCGTTTTTTGACGTATATGAGTACTCAGATCTTAGAGGAGTACTTAAAAGTCGTTTTAAACGTGAAAAAATTGCAGACTTTTTTGACTACTGTGTTATTGACACACCACCTACTTTTGATGCACTACTGAAAAACTCTCTTGAGGTGGCTGATAGTATAGTGATACCTTTTGTCCCTCATCACCTAGGTGTTGTAGCAGTTGGGCAGATGCTAAGAGCTGTGTATCAGAGTGCAAAAACCTTAGAAAGAGAGATGGTTGATGTGTCTATTCTCCCTGTTATGTATAATCCTCATATCATTGAGCATCGTGACTCTTTAGAGAAGGTGAAAACATCTTTTGGAGCAGAAAAACTTCTTTCTCCTATAGGTGTAGATATTAAACTTGCACAACAGTTTGAGTCGGGAAAACCAATTGTTTTGGATTCTAAACGCTCAAAGGGAATGAAAGACTATACTACTTGTGTAAAAGAACTTATAGAGAGGTTATAGATGACTCACGGAGATATAGAATTACAGTTTGAAGAGTATAAAGATGCGGTTGATCTCTCTTTTTGTGTTACTAAACATAATGCAGAGGGAAAGATTTTTTATGCAAATAAACTCTTCTGCAATCAGTTAAAACTAACTTTTGATGAAGCACTCAGCGGTATTATAAACCCCCTTAATAACCCAAATACAGATAAAAAGAAAATTTTTGAGACTCTTAGTGAAGATGGTATTTACAGAAATAGGCAGACTTTTATTTTTAAAGATAAACAAGATTATATTATTGATATTACTGCTGTAGCAATCTTTTCTGAATTATCTGAAATAGTTGAGTACCTTGTTTTTAGTAATGATGTTTCAGAGATAGTCTATGCAGCAAGAAAGATAAAAGAACAAGAGTTAGCTGCTAAGATGCAAGAAGTGCATCATGTCCAAGAGATAAACAGAGTTAAAGATACCTTTTTAACTGTTTTTACACATGAGCTAAAAACTCCACTAAACTCCATAATTAACTTCTCAGAGTATGTAACAAAGCATCTTAAAAAAGAGACATTTGCTAAAAAAGAGAGGCTACTTGAGCAACTATCAGAGATAACAAGTAGTGGCTGGCAGATGCTGAACATGATAAGTAATCTCATGGAAGCTATTAAGATTAAAGATTCTAAACTAGAGTTAAGTGTCTCAGAACTTCCAGTACAAGAGGTACTAAAAAACGCACTCAAAGCAAATGAAAAAATGCTCAAAAATAGAGAAGTTCAACTTCTTTTAGAGGGAGAGATTAACCTAGTAAGTGATGAAACATATCTTCTCAAAATCTTTAACAATATCATCTCAAACGCAGTGAAATACGCCCACTCTGATGTTCGCATAAAACTTTACGAAATAGAAGATGAGTTCGTTTTAGAAGTAGAAGATGATGGCGATGGTTTTATAAATAAAGAGAATGCCTTTATGCTTTTTGAACAATCTGATGAAGATAGTATGACACGAACTTCTACTGGGACTGGTGTCGGTCTATATATTGTGAAGCGACTTTGTGATAGAATGGGGTATATAATCTCTATACTTGACTCTAAAGAGTTAGGTGGTGCGAGAGTAATTGTCAAAGGGAAACAGGTTATCAGTGAATGAATATATTAATAGCAGACGATAATAAAAATAATAGAATGATACTTAGTCTCTTCTTAGAAGACTATATGGATGACCATGCAGGCGTAAAGTTTAACATATCAGAAGCATCTGATGGACTTGAAGCTGTCCAAGCTTGTAGAGATAAAGAGTTTGACATAGTCCTAATGGATATTATGATGCCAAATATGGATGGTATCGAAGCTACAAAAATTATAAGAGAAGAGCATCAAAAAATTATGATTATTGCAGTTTCTGCTGTTGATGATACTGAAAGACAGAGACATATTTTAAACAATGGTGCAGAAGATTACATCTCTAAACCTGTAAACTCGGATATCTTTAACACTAGAATTGGAAACTACATAACTCTTATAGAAGCAAGAGAGAACAAAGTAAATAACAATGAAAGTAGAGTGAACCTTTATACAAAAGAGATTTTCAGTAGACACACTCGCTTTATATTTTCCAATGAAGATGCAATCTCAGAGTTTTGGGAGTACTACCTCTTAAGTGCTGATGATAAGTATGAAAATCTAAGTGATGTAGTTAGAGCAATCTTTGCCATAGTTAAAACGCAGCATAGGCTTAACATCTACTCAGACCTTTATGTTGAAGAGTCAGAAGCTAACATCTACTTTACTCTTGGTAAGGTAGACTTACTACCAGCGAAGATAGTAGAACTTCTCTTGAAGAAAAATGCTATATCACACGGATTTATAGAGAAGGGAGAGAAGCTCTCTTTTATAATTCCAAAAGAGATTACTTTGTCCGGTGAATCTCAAGCATTAAGTATTGAAAAAGTCGTAGAAACACCACTTACAACTACTGAGGTTGCTGTTGAAGAAGAATTAGTCTCTGGAAGTTTACAAATCTATAACTATATAGATACAGATGATATGTATGATTTAGAAGAGTATGTTGGTAAACTGAGTACTCTTATGCTTATGGTTGGTGCTGGAGATGTTACTGACGATGATGTGACTGAGATATACTCATATATAAGAAAACTTGGAACTATTTTAGGGACATACTCGGAAGTCTATTCGATTTCAGGGGCATTACAATCTCTATCTGATGATATCGCAACATACTCAGATGTGTTTTTGGAAAACTCCGATGCCTTTGGTCCATTGTGTACTGCGTTTAGTAAGGATATGACAAACTGGGTAGAACAATCATTTTATACAGGAGCACCAAGCGAAGACTTTATGAATGATACAATAGTGGTAAATTGTCAGACGATAGGAGGAATGCTTAAGATGGACGAAGCAGCTCCTGCTAATGATGATGATTTTGATGATATATTTGATTTTTAGGAGTTAAAATGTATAAGGTAAATGTTCAAAATCCATGTAGCTGTTTTGTGAAAAATGGCTTTAGTGAGTCTGCTGAGTTTGAAACCAAAGAGGCTGCAAAAGAAGAAGCTGATTATCTTATGAAAATAATGAAGTCAAACTTCTGTCAAAAACATGAGTTCTCCGTAACTGAACAGTTTGGTGACTTCACTATCTATATCAAGCCTAGAAGCTAGAGTCTATAGAAAAATCTCTATAGCTCTTGCTAAATCCTCTGGAGTGTCAATTCCAAATCCCGTACTTGCTACTTTTAACATAGTAATCTTTTTTTGATGATGGATAGCTCTGAGTTGTTCTAATCCTTCTATATCTTCTATAGGTGCATCACTAAGACTACAGAACTCTTTTAGGCTGCGTTTTGAGAAGCCGTAGATGCCTATATGCCCAAAGTAAGTTGCTCTTCCACTTCGGTTGTAAGGAATAAGTGAACGTGAGAAGTAGATGGCATTACTCTCGCTATCTAAGACAACTTTAACAAGGTTTGGATCCTTAGCTGCATCTGCGTTTATGGCATTAAAACAGCTTCCCATGATAAACGGCTCATCTTTAGCTTGAAGCTCTTTGAGTTTTTTTATGAGAGTCTCTACTACTTCTGCTTCAATAAAAGGCTCATCTGCTTGAACATTGATGATGATTTCATCTTCATCAAGTTTTAAAATTTTTGCACACTCGTTAATACGGTCTGTTCCACTCTTATGAGTTGTAGATGTAAGCATCGCTTCAATACCATACTCTTTACATACAGCTATGACTTTTTCATCATCAGCAGCCACAACGACTCTATCGAGATGCTCTACAGCTTTAGCTGTACGAACAACCATAGGAAGTCCTCCTATGTCTGCGAGAACTTTTTGTGGAAAACGTGTTGATGCTAAACGCGCAGGAATAATAATCATTTAATGCCTTTAAGTTATAATTACAAAATTATATCTAAAAGGTGTTTGATGCTACTTTATCAGCCAGAATCTGGTTACTCTTATAACAGTGACTCTCTATTTCTTTATGATTTTATAAACTCCTTTAAACCAAAGGGCTGCGTTTTAGATGTCGGAGCAGGGTGTGGGATAGTAGGTCTTTTAGTAGCAAGAGATAACCCAAAAGTAGAACTTCAAGCTGTTGAAACGCAGAGTGCATTTGTAAAGTATGCTAAGAAAAACGCAGCTCATAATGAGATTGAGTACAAGTTACATGAGTGTGATTTTTTAGACCTAGCTACTGATGAGAAGTATGACTACATCATTTCAAACCCTCCTTTTTATCCAAAGGGTGCAAAACGCAGCGAAGATGAGATGCTGATAAAGGCTAGGTACAACACAAGTCTACCTATGGAGAGCTTTTTTACAAAGGTCTCACGTCTGCTTAAGCCTCATGCTCATTTTATATTTTGTTATGATGCTACTCAGTTTGGAGATATCTGTGCTGCACTAGATAGGGTAAAAATGCGAGTAGTTGATGTGCAGTTTGTACATCCTACTCAAGATAAGGCAGCTTCTATAGTTCTTGTTCATGCACGAAATGGTTCAAAATCTATGATGAAGATATGGCAACCTTTTTTTAGTGTCGAAGATGGGGAACATTCAGCAAAAGCAAAAGCAATTTTCATAAAAGCAAACACGGAGAGTAAAAAATGTCAGCTATAACAAGAAAAGAAGGCTACCCTTATGCTTTTAACTCAGATGCTTGTAGTACATGCGAAGGTCGCTGCTGTACGGGTGAAAGCGGGTATATCTATGTTACAAAAAATGAGATAGTTCGTATCGCAGAACTTTTAAATCTTGATGTTAATGATTTTGCAGTAAAATATCTTTTTAAGAAGAATTACAAATATTCAATAAAAGAAAATAGGGTCGGCGAATCTTATGAATGTGTTTTTTATGATTCTAAGAGTAATGGCTGTAAAATATACGAAGCTCGTCCATCTCAGTGTATAACTTTTCCTTTTTGGGATTATTATAAAACAAGAGTGGATGAGTTAAAACAAGAGTGTCCAGGGATAATTGATGTATAAAACTGTTCTACTACTTAGCATTGCACTCTTTTTTGTCTCTTGTGCAAGTGCAACACCCGAACCAAAAGTACTCGAGGCTAAATCAATAAAGCCAAATGATAAAGCCTTCGATGCAGAGGATACTTACATACTCTTTGCTCTTCGTGCTGAACAGTTAAAAGATCACAAGGCTGCATCTACTCTGTTTGAGACTCTATATGAAAAATCAGAAAAAAAAGAGTATCTCTATCGTTCTTTGGAAAACTCTCTTATCGCAAAAGAAAATAAGAAAGTTATTACTAAGGTTGATGACATAAACGCACAGAGCATGGATGATGTAAAACTCACACGATTAAAAGTGGTTGCTCTTTTTGATATGAATCGACTTGATGAAGCGAGTGTTTTAGCTGTAGCCCTTGCACATAAAACGCAGCTTGCAAAGGACTATCTACTTGTAAGTGATGTTTATATAAAACGCCAAGAGTTTGATATGGCCCTAAAGTATCTTGAGGGTGGATACATTAAAAATTACAATGAGAAAATACTCGATAAGTTGTCCATAGTAATGTATGTAAATCTAGGAAGAAAAAAAGATGCCATCGCACAGCTTGAGACACATATCCGTATACATGGGTGTTCAAGACTTATCTGTTCTAGGCTTATAGGCTTTTATAGCGATATGAACAATATAGATGGAATTTTGTCTACATATCTTAAGCTTTACAACGTAGATAAAAATGAAGAAATTGCTAAAAAAATCATTCAAGTATATACCTATAAACAGGATTATATAAAACTTTTAGACTTTTTAGAAGAGTCAGGGAGTGATGATGAGCTTTTGTTACAGCTTTATGTTACTGCAAAAAATTATGAAAAAGCCTTTCCTCTTTCTCAGAAGATTTATGAGAAAAACGCAGAGATTGTCTATCTTGGGCAGAGTGCTATTTATGAGTATGAAGCTGCAAAAGATAAAAATGATTCAAAACTACTCAAACGAGTAATAGATAAACTCGAAGAAGTATCACGTACTGACAAGAACACCGTCTATCTTAACTACTTAGGCTACATCTTGATAGACCATGAGGTCGATGTGCAAAAAGGTATGAGTTATATTCGTGAAGTGCTTAAAGAGAAACCTGATTCTTCTTTCTATCTTGACTCACTCGCGTGGGGTTACTATAAAGAAGGTAACTGCAAGGAAGCTAAAAAAATTATGAATAGAGTTGTGACACTAGAGGGTGGAGACCATGAAGAAGTTCTCTCTCATGTGAAATCCATAGATATGTGTTTAAAAATGAAAAAAGGTAAAAAGAGCAAATGATTTTAGATGATATTATAAAAAAAACAAAAGAAGATTTAGTAAAAAGAGAAAAAGAGTTTTCACTTGACTGGTTAGGTCGTTCTTTAGCATTTAATGCTAGAGCACCACGTGATGTGTTTCCATACTTAACAGCAACAGAAGAAGACCCTTACCGTATCATTACTGAGGTGAAAAAAGCTTCTCCTTCAAAGGGTATTATCCGTGAGGACTTCGACCCTTTAGCTATCGCACAAGCTTATGAGAGAGGGGGTGCTTCTGCTATCTCTATCTTAACAGAGCCGCACTTTTTTCAAGGTAGTCTTGATTATCTTGGTGGGATTCGCCGTTATGTAGGTATTCCTCTTTTAAGAAAAGATTTTATCGTATCTAAGTATCAGGTTCTTGAAGCTATGGTTCATGGGGCAGACTTTATCTTACTTATCGCTGCTGCACTTACAAAGGCAGAGCTTAAAGATCTTCTCGGATACACAAGACACTTAGGTATGGAAGCACTTGTTGAGGTTCATGATAAGCCCGACTTAGTAAAAGCTATCTATGCTGGAAGTGATATCATAGGTATTAACCATAGAAACCTTCAGACTTTTGAGATGAACATGAACCTCTGTTATGATTTGATTCCTCTAATTCCAAATGGAAAGGTAATCGTTGCAGAGAGTGGAATCTATGAGCATGGACAGCTTGAAGATCTAAGTAAAGCCGGTGTAGATGCTTTCCTAGTTGGAGAGTCTCTAATGAGAACGGATGATGAAGAAGCAGCTCTAAGAATTTTAAAAAATGGAGAAAAGTAAAATGAAAAAATTAGTAATAATCGCAACTATGGCAACGGCACTTATGTTTAGTGCCTGTACTCAAGAGACACAGAACAAGATGGGTAGAAGTATTCAAAACTGGACGGGGACAAATGGTGTTTTAGATATCTATATGGGTGAGAAACTCGTACAGAGATTTATCAAAGTTGATAAGCTCTCAACAGCAGAAGCTACAGATGGTTCTAAAGCTTCAAGACACTATAGATATGGATATGGTTACTTAGATTTAAATCAGAACTATAAGGTAGATGAGGGTGAGAAGAAGCTTTACTTTGAAGTAAGTAACTACTCAACTGCTTATGTGTTTTATGACAATCCTGGTCAATAATAGTGAGTGTTTTAGAACTTTTTAAAATTTTAATAGAATCAAAAAGTGAGACTCCTGATGATGGAGGTCTACTTGATTTTATAGCTGAGTACCTAGATGGGTTTGAAGCGATAAGAATAGATAAAGAAGATGTAAAAAACCTTTTTATCTATAAAAAGTTTGGCGAGGGAGAGCACCTCTGTTTTGCTGGTCATGTTGATGTTGTGCCTGCTGGAAATTCATGGGACACTAATCCTTATGAGCTAGTAGAAAAAGATGGTTACCTATATGGTAGAGGTACACAAGATATGAAGAGTGGTGTGGCTGCGTTTACACAGGCACTTAAAGAGACTCAAGAGTTCAGTGGAACACTTTCACTTCTGCTCACTTCGGATGAAGAGGGTGATGCTATAAATGGGACTATTAAAGTTCTAGAGTATCTTAAAGCTAACGCAATGCTACCAAACGCAGTAGTAGTAGCTGAACCAACTTGTGAAGATAAGTTTGGTGATGCTATAAAAGTAGGGCGACGCGGGTCTATAAATGGTTACCTAACTCTCAAAGGCAAACAAGGGCATGCAGCATATCCTGAGAAAGCTATAAATCCTATTCATAATATCTCTAAGATACTTGGCAATATGGCAGGAGTAGACCTAGATAACGGTGATGAGTTTTTTGCACCAAGTAAGTTCGTTGTGACAGATATTCGTTCTGGAATGGAAGTGACAAATGTAACACCCAATGAGCTGAAAATGATGTTTAATGTACGAAATAATACTAAAACAACTCAAAAAGAGGTCACTGCGTTTGTTGCTAAACACTTTGATGGACTTGATTATGAGCTGCGTTTAACGCAGGGTTCGTATCCTTTTAAGACAGATACAAACACTAAACTTGTACGAAATATAGATGCAGCTATAGAGAGTGTTACAAGCATAAAAACAAAACACTCAACAGCAGGAGGAACAAGTGATGCAAGATTTATCGCTCCTCTTGGTGTAGATGTTATAGAGTTTGGAGTGAAAAATGACACCATACATTCTGTCAATGAGAGAACAACAAAAAAAGAGATTGAAGACTTATGTGAAGTTTTTAAGACCTTGATTAAAACATGGGAGAAATAATATGAAGTATTTAATCGCAATAGTATTAATAGTAAGTTCACTTTGGAGTGCAGAGTTAGACTGGGGCAACAACTACGATAAAGCACTACTTGAAGCTAGTGAGCAGAACAAGTTAGTTTATATATTTATCACATCTGATGCTTGTAAATGGTGTAAAAAGTTTGAAGCAACAACATTACAAGATAAGGGTATAGATGCAAGACTGCATAAAGAGTTTGTAACGGTACATCTCTCTCGAGATAGAGATAACATACCAACAAAGTTTGAGACAGCACCTGTACCTCGTCACTACTTTACAGATGCCAAGGGAAATATTCTCTACTCATCATTAGGTCACCGTCAAGTTGAGTGCTTTGATTCTTTTATGGATAATGCACAAAACAAACTAAAAGTAAGTAAATAAAGGAAAAATTATAATGAAATTTATACAAACAAAAAGAGCACCATCAGCTATAGGACCATATTCTCAAGCAGTAGTTGTTAATGGTATGGTTTATACCTCAGGACAGATTGCACTTACTCCAGAGGGAGGCGATGAGCTTTTAAGTGAGGGTGTTGTAGTTCAAGCTGTAAGAGTGATGCAAAACCTTGAGGCTCTTTTAGAAGACTCAGGAAGCTCTTTAGATAGTGTAGTAAAGACTACAATATTTTTAGCAAGCATGGATGACTTTGCAGTTGTTAATGAAGTATATGCAAAAGCTTTTGGCTCTCATAAACCGGTTCGTTCAACTGTTGCAGTGAAAACTCTTCCTAAAAATGCTCTTGTTGAGATAGATGCGGTAGCACTTATTAAGTAGATTTATAATAATTATATTAACTTAAACTTATTTTAACATTTATACTTGTATCATGATACCTTATTATATAAATAAGGAAGTTAAATGGTAGTTTATAAAAAAGTAGCTTTTGCTGCATTAATGGGTCTTAGTCTTTTAGGTACAACACTTTCAGCTGATGCTGATAAAGGTCAAAGAATTTATCAAAAGAAATTAAAATCAGTTTGTAACTTTAGTGGTGGTGTTTTTGCTGCAAAACATTCTCAAGATGAGTGGACTGAAGCAAATGAAAATGGTGAATTAGGTGCTATGATGACAGAATCTTGTCCAGCTGGAAAAGATTTTTTTGATAGTTCTAAATTTAAAAAGAAATTCTCTTCACATCTTTACGACTTCGTAAATGATTTTGCAAGTGATAGTGGAAATATCCCTTCTTGCTAAGTTTTAAGTGCCTCGGCACTTAGAACACCTTCAAACAATAAAATCAAAATATTAAAATAAATTAAGGATAGATTCTATGAAAAGAACCATACAATCACTTGCCGTAATAACTGCTCTTTTTTCCAATATATATGCAGATGATCTTTCTGATATGAAAGCACAGATAGATGTACTTAGCAAAAAAGTTGTAAGTCTAGAGAAGAAGCAAAAGAGAACAAATAAAACTCTCTCAAAAGTAAAAAAACATGAAGCAAATGACAACATTAAGTTTGGCATTGATTTTAGAAATGCAGTAGATGTTTTAGAGTATAAAGATAATAAATCTGGAGAGAGTGTTAGTAATTCGTCTCTTTTAACAAGTAGACTTTACCTTACTATGGCTGCATCTCCAATGGATGGACTTATATTTAAAGGGAAGTTGGCTATTTATTCTATATGGGGAGCACATGCTTACTATAGTGGAGTATCTCAACCTTCTCTTAAGGACTGGGCTGCATCTTCAAAGGCAACTGATACAGTTATGAGAGTTAAAGAGGCTTACTTTGTTTACTCTAATTCTATTGGTAGTCAACCAATCAGTGTAAGTATTGGACGTCGTCCATCTACAAATGGTTTCTTAGCAAACTATAGAGAAAATGAGAAAACTTCTGGTTCTCCATTAGCACATATTACAAATATGGAAGTAAACGGAGCTATGGTTAAACTTAGCTGGAGCCGTTTTGTAGATGGTGCATATACTAAGCTTGTTTATGGTCGTGCTCACTCTGGAGAGATGGAAAATGTATATGGAACTGGTAGTAATCCTTGGGGACCGTATGCACAAGGAAATAGTGTTGGAAACAGCGATGTAGACTTCTTTGTTCTTTTAGGAGATGCTTATAACAATGGTCAATATCAACTAGCATATCAGTGGGCACATATCTTTAACACTAAGGGTAAAAGACTTAGTGATGGACAGAAAAAAGCAGCAGCTGGTACAGCTGATTTAGCTGCTCTATCATTTAAGGTAGATGGTATTGGTGATGAGATAAGTGATTTTCTAGATGAGACTACACTTTTTGCTTCTCTAGCAGGTACACAGTACAACCCAAAAGATGGATACTCTCTTCTTGGTTCAACAGGAAGTCAAACAGGTTATTCATATTGGCTTGGAGCAGTTATTCCTGATGGTATGACTGATGCAGGTAAATTTGGATTTGAGTATAACCATGGTTCTAAATACTGGACACCAATGACATGGGCAGAAGATACTGCTAGTGGTTCAAAGATAGCTGTTCGTGGTAATGCTTATGAAGCATATTGGAATTTTGATTTATTTGGTGTGAAGTACCTTCCATCTCAAATCAGATATACATATGCACAACATGATTACACACCAAATGTAAACTGTGCTGGATGGGTAACTCCTAAGGCAGAAGATATTACATCTTCTGATTTAAGATTTGCAGTTAGTTATAGATACTAAAAAATAAGGGAAAATGAATGAAAATTGATAATACAAATGAGTTTATGAACGAAGTTATGAACAAAGAGGGAATGAGTCGTCGTGATGCTCTAA